>Ga0155077_1077_pt1 | contig 36096 bp, 35 predicted proteins | sample RifCSPhighO2_01_FD_106045 | JGI IMG/M metagenome (GOLD analysis project Ga0155077, IMG submission 106045) | Omnitrophica WOR_2 bacterium RIFCSPHIGHO2_01_FULL_48_9
CATTCCGCGCATTGATCTTTATTAAAATTCGGAGAACAGGGATTGATCTTGCATTCGTGGCAGGTTAGGCCCGGGCGAGGTTCAATGTCTTCGCAATCATGGTTGTCCAAATCGCACTGCAAACAGGACGGCAAATGCCCGTAGTCCAAACATTCTTTGAGCTCACAGGTATGACAATTTCCGCCGGCGTCGACACATTTCTGGTCGCTGCTGCAGGAAGAAGGTGTGCATGCTCCGGTCACCGTGCCTTCCGGACAGGTCGCTGTCTTCTTAACACACCGGTGGCATTGATTATCAACATTGATACAGATCTCGTCGTTGTGGCAGCCGCGCGGACAGACACCCGGAGAAGAATCTTGGGGGCATTCAGCGTTGATCCGGTCAACGCACCGGCAACAGGCACCGTCGCTTTTGGTCATCCCGGCCGGCACGCATTTATTGTCACCGTATTTTTCACAATCTTCGCAGTCGGTTTTGCAATTATATAAATTATTTTCCTGGCAGGTCCCTGCATTGTCGCAGCGATGGCACTTTCCGGGAACTGTTTCAATACATTTCTCACCGTCATTGCAGGCTTCCCCGCTGCATCCGCCGTTATATGTTCCATGCTCGCATTCGCACTTATGGCATTTGTTGCCTAAAATTTCAATATCGCTGCACTCAAATCCGGAAGAACAGGTCGACGATGTGCAAATACCGTCGGCAAGTTCATACTTTTCACACATTTTTTCATCTTCTTCGGCGGTCACACATTTGGCGCATTCGACCGAACTCATCGTGACCCCGGTCATTTCGCAGCGTTCGCCCTCTTTGCAAGGGTTCGGCGAGCAGCTCGGAAAATAATTGCCGAACTCACTGCACCATTGCGCCTTGGTCTTGCATCCATAACAGTACAGACCCGGTTTAGGGCCGGGACGCAAACTATCGCAGACTTCTGTTTCAGGATTACAAGAATTTTGATTACAACTCGTAAGCGCCCCATATTTTTCGCAAGTATCTTCCTTCTCTAAGCAAACATGGCAGCGGTTGCCGACGTTACGGCATTCTTGCTGGCTGCTGCACCCTCGCGGGCAAACACCGGGGAGCGCGCCTTGGGCTTCACAATCTTCCTCGATCCTTTGGACGCATCGGCAGCAGTCCCCGTCGCTTTTACTGATACCCGACGGAACGCATTTATTATCGCCGTGGGCTTCACAGTCTTCGCAGTCGGTTTTGCAGTTATATAAATTATTTTCCTGACAGGTGCCGGCATTGTCGCAGCGGTGGCACTTTCCGGGAACCGTTTCAATACATTTGTCGCCTTCTCCGCAAGACTCCACGCTACAGCCGCCGTTATAAGTTCCATGCTCGCATTCGCATTTGTGGCATTTGTTGCCGTACATATTAATATCATTACATTCAAAGCCGGCCGAACAAGTCGATGATGTGCACGCGCCGTCGGCAAGTTCATACTTCTCGCACATCTTTTCGTCTTCTTCTTTAGAGATACACTTCGCGCATTCCACCGAACTCATCGTCACACCGGTCATCTGGCAGCGCTCACCGGGCTGGCAGGGATTCGGCGAACAGCTCGGAAAATAATTTCCATATTGGCTACACCATTCCGCCTTGGGCTTGCATGCATAACAATACAATCCGGGTTTGGGATCAGGACGCATAGTATCGCAGACTTCTGTTTCGGGATCGCAGGGATCGGGAGAACACTGTGAATATGCGCCGTACTTTTCGCACTTATCGTCTTTATTCAAACAGGCATGACAACGGGTGCCGACATTTTTACATTCCTGCTGACTGGTGCAGCTTCCCGGACAAACACCGGGAACTGTTCCTTGCTGGCATTCATCGCCAACGGGACGGACCGCGCACCGACAGCAATCTCCGTCATCTTTAGAAAACCACATTCTCTTGCACATCATCGTGGGTTCTTTTTCGCAGGCAGCGCAATCTTTTTGACAGTTTATGTATCCGACATCGGTACATTTGCCCTTGCCTTCGCAGCGATGGCAATTGTTGTCGGCATCAAAACACGTTTGCCCCGATGGGCAGCTGCTCTCCGTACACGCCCCAGGCCATTCGCCGTCGCCGCACTGACGGGTATCATCCGGTGTGTAGCAGCGATGGCACCATATATTTTTATCAGGCACAAAAACATTACGGCAGGCCATGTGCGCGCGGTAGCAGGAAGAACAATCCGGCCACATGCGGCGTTCTTCGCAAATTGTATCGACCGGCCCTTCCTTATATTGACAGACACCACAAGATAAATTCGGTTCCGGCTGGACAATAACGCATTCTTCACTGCCCGAACAAGGATTTGGCGTGCAGCCGTTAAACATTGAATATTTAGCGCAGCCTTTTTTCGGTTCCGGCGGAATATAACAGGTATAACACGGCGGGTCACCGCGTACTTGAGATTTGGGGATACATTGCCCGCCCCGTTTGATGCAATCCGCGCACTCCGCCAAACTTATCGAGGGCGGTTCGCATCGTTTTTCAGGAGGGCGGTCATAACACTGCGCGCAAATGATATTCGGGGCGATCGAGACAAAATTACATCCCTTCCCGGCTGAGATGCACGCATTACAATTATCAAGATACCCTGCCTCGTGGCAATTTCTCGGGGGGGGAGGCGGTGGCGGCGGAACATTTTTAGGAACGCATTGAAAACAGGCCTGGAACTTTTCATCCATGCCCGCCCAGATACATTGGGTAGCAGGATTGGCATTGCAGGGGCCGCATTGAGCGTTCGTTAAAAGCCCCATCGCCTTGCAGTCTTTGGGAGCTTTCTGACATTTAAAACAAGCATTTCCTTGATGAATACCGGCCAGGATACAAGTATTCGGCGGGGCACAGTTCGCCTGGCAGGCGGCGAGCCACGACGTGCCGGGCCAGCGTTGATTGCAGCGATCAGGCTTGGCAACACATTTATAACACTGCACCCCGCTCCAGGTTTTGCCGCCGATCGTGCCGCCGATCCCGGGGAGGGTCACGCCGGCCGAAACGCATTCCGTGGCCGGGTTGGCATCGCAGATGGCGCAATCCCAGGACGTGATAAACCCCAGGTCCGAACAATACTGGTCGCGGGCGCAGGTATAACATTCTTTGTCTAAAATGCCGGGGAGTTTAAAACATTTATATTCCGTGCCGCCGTTCTTGCAAAGTTTTTCGCAATGGTCCTTGGAAGACGTTCCGAAAAGCGTTGAGGAACATTCGAGAGTTAATGGATCAGGTTTTTCTACAGCGGAACTGAAGGGCAGGAAAGAAGAAACGAAAATTGCCAAGAAGAAGAGAACTTTTGCAGAAATTCGGTTAGGCATCCACTTTCCTTAAAGTTATAGGAATGGTGAAAAGACAGTCCTTAGGTTACCTTAAAATTTCCGTCAGGTCAAACAAAAATTATAGGTAAAACTCTCCGTAGTCAAATCACTCCCGATTAGAAATTGACGCCGATCCTTGCCCCGTATTCCGTGGAATTATTTTCCGGCTCCAGACCAAAGCCCACCAGGACGCCGCTATAAGTGACGGCCGAAATTTCAGAATCGTCCACCTTCCAATAGCGCACAAAGGGTTCGACAAAGAACGTCAGCGACTCCGTCTCTTTGGCCAGTTTCATGGAGCCGCGCAGGCCATATCCGCTTTTTTGATCGTTGGTAATGTCGTTGAGACCGGCGATCGCATCGGACAAATGGCTCACCTGCCGGCCCATCAAAAACACATCAAATTCTCCCACAAATCCGAAAGACCAGCCTTCGTTAAGATTGACAAGCCCTTCCAATCCGATCGGAAGATAAAAATAATTGGATTCCCTTTCATATCCGGCGGCGCCGGTCGTGGTCCTTTTCCCGGAGCTGTCGTCGTTCAAATACCGGTATCCGAGCCCCAAATACGGCGTCAGTCTCGGCCCGTTTTCCAGAGGAATATCGTATCCGGCCAGACCTCTGATTTCAAAAATAAAATCCAGAATATCATCCAGCGTTCCCGTTCCCTGAGACTCATAATCCACCGAACCAAAACTCAACCGTCCGTCTAGCTTAAAGGCATTGATCTGGTTAGTGCCAAAGATATCCGCGGCTGATTTAACCGGCTGATTTTCAGAAATGCGGTGGGTCACGGTCCCAAAAACTCCATACATATTCCCTTTGTTTTCCATAAAATCTGGCTCGCGGTATTGAATATAGGAGAACTCGGCCCCCATATCAAACTGTGTCGGGCCCTCCGCCGCGCACAGAGAGTACTGCATCGCCAATAAACTCAAACTTAAAAAAATAATTCTAAAATTTTTCATATCCCTCCCCCGTCATATTCCTTCACTTCCTTTTTTGAGGAAATGCCGAGGCTCGCCAGCTTTGCTGGCGGCCTTGTTGAAAAGTTTACCCTTTTTATCACCGCGACTGTGTTAACAGGTCTTTCAAAAATTTCTGCGTGTACCCTTTACCCTGCGCACTTTCTTTCTTGCAAATCTCATAGACCTTGCGATGCTGCTGGGCGTTACTGGTCAGCGACCACTGCGCCGCGCCGCCGATGGACATCATCTCGCTGTTATTGGCGTTGGCCCATTCGACGACGGAAATAATTTTACGGATCGGGTCCTCGCTCCCGGTGGCAAAGAACATCGCCCACAGCATATCCAGATGCGCCACATTCTGCACCGGCCCATAAAGCAGATTGGGCGGCGGATTCTCCCCGAGCCAGGCGGCGACCCGCTGAACTTCAGGCGTCGGCCACAGTGCGACAATTTTTTTCATCAGGTCCTGGGCCGTCATGGTATCGATCTGCCACAGAACATTTAAAAAGAACACTTTGCTGTTCTCGCTGCCTTTGTCGGCGATAACCTGATAGGCCTTGTTGATGAGGGTGCTGTCATTTTTAAGCAGGGTGGCAAAAAAAGCGGCCAACGTAAAGCGGGTGCTCGGGTCATCATAAAGCGAAGAGTCGGTGTAGTCTAAAATTTTTTCCGGGATTTTTTGCGGCTCCGGATGTAAGTAATACCCCGTGACCCAGGTGTTCAGGCTTTCTCCCGAGCCGGCTGCGGTGCTATCGGCCGCCGGACAAAGGATCAAGAATAAAAACCCCAGACAAAAAAATAAATTTTTCATTTTTCAAACAATTTCTTATATTCGCCGTAACCGGCTTTTTCCATATCTTCTTTGGGAATAAATTTCAAAGCCGCAGAGTTGATGCAATAACGCATGCCCGTCGGATTAGGCCCGTCGTCAAACACATGCCCCAGGTGCGAATCGCCGTGTTTGCTGCGCACCTCGGTCCTTTCCATAAAATGGCTCCGATCCTTTTTCTCAATAACATTTTCTTTTTCCAGAGGTTTTGTAAAACTCGGCCAGCCTGTCTTCGAATCAAATTTGTCCTTCGAGCTGAACAAAGGCTCGCCGGTCGCGACATCGACATAGATCCCTTCCCGGTGTTCGTTCCAATAGGCGTTGTTAAAAGCGGTTTCGGTGCCGTCTTCCTGCGTGACGGTATACTGCAGCGGAGATAAACCTTTTCTTAATTCCTCTGCCGATGGTTTTTTATAACCTTTCTTACCGGAAGCCTTGGGCAAAAAGCAAAGCGGCCCCTCGGATTTCCATTTTTTCTGGATAAATTCTTCACGACCGGAACCTACCCGGTAACTTTGATAATGCTCCGGCGCCTTGTCGGAGTAATCCTGATGATATTCTTCCGCCCGGTAAAAAGGCTTGGCCGGCAAGATCTTGGTAGCCACCGGCTTGTCAAAAAGACCGCTGTTTTCCACCTTGGCCTTGGATTCTTCGGCGATACGTTGCTGTTCCTCATTAAAATAAAAAATCGCGGTCTTATACTGTGAACCGCGATCGGCAAATTGTCCGCCCGGATCCGTCGGGTCGATGTCCTGCCAAAAAACTTCCAAAAGTCTTTCGTACGACGCCTGGACAGGGTCATAAGTCACTTCCACCGCCTCGACATGCCCGGTCTGGCCGGAACTGACCTCAGCGTAGGTCGGATCAGCTTCTTTTCCGCCGGTATAACCGGAGACAACGTCGATCACCCCGGGGATTTTTTTAAAGGCGGATTCCGTGCACCAAAAACACCCGCCGGCAAATATCGCTTTTTGCTGATTCATGGCTTCTCCCTCCTCCGCGCCTGCCGCAAAGGCCATGGCGCTAAAAATCACACTGACCGCAAAAATAAAATTTAACATCAACCGCATGCCGTCTCCTTTTTTACGTTCCAAATCAACGCAACATTCTACCATAAAACAAAAAGGCAGCCATGAAAAAGAGGACAGCTGCTAATGCTCAGAAATAAGTAACGGTTATGGTAAGGAATCCCGTATCGTTGTTCGCTAAATGGTAACGTGTTTTACGAAAAAACATTACCTAACGACGAAACGGATAGCGTAGCCTTGACCAAGAAACGTCACCAAATATGTGAGTCATTACAACTGTCCTCTTACGGTACAGACATGAGGCATAAGGGTATTTCCTCCTTTTAAAACCACCGGCGTCGGCTTCGGTTCAATGGATTTGCCTCATTTTGCCGGCCGGCTTTTAATGTACGGACATACTCGGCAAGCAGCTCGCTGATCTCATTGGGCAGCGCGCCGAGTTCCTCGGCCGTTTGGATAAGTCCAGGGCAGTCTTCGTACCGCTCAGTGTCCAAGGCTTCCCGAAGATAGAGCAAAGCCGTGACTTTGAGCGTATCGTCCGCGGCCAATGGCCCCTCTTTGTTCCGAACAACAGTGCTATTACGCATGGTTTTCACCTCCTTCTCTTGTAGAAATCCCGTAGTCTTCGCTCCGCTCCCCGGCCCGCGGCTTAAGCCGCGAAGCGGCGGGGCGGGCAGGTTTACGGGATGTTTTCCGGCAGTAACTTACGTTCATTTTATTCCGTAAGTTACGCCGTCAAACAAAAAAGCCACCGATTCAGTTAAGAGTCGGTGGCTTCAGAATTTCAGACAGTATTTTACTTAAGTCTTCAACGAATCAGAAACACACCTTCTCCTGCCGGCTTTCTCCATGTCGGAAAAAGCATAATACCTACCTTAACGGTAGGCTGGCAAGACGCGTAGTGTTTGTGATTCGTGTATTTGTTCATAGTGAATAAAATATACCATACTCCCCGGGTTATGTCAAACGCCTATTTCGTACCAGCTTTGGCATTCATCATCTCCTGGATGAACTGAGTATAATCTTTATAGCATTGTTGATAAAAAGGCTGCGCCTTAAGATTGTTGCGCCATTTAATGATATGCGAATACTTTTCAAGGCTGATCTGGGCCAGCTCGCAGGGATCCAGCACCGCCAAGAGATTAATGTCCGCCAGGCTAAATTCCTTGCCGGCGAGATACGCATTTTGTGATAATTGCTTTTCTAAAATTGGAAAGTACTTGTCCAAGAACTTTAGTCCTGCTTGTATGGAATTTTGGTCAACCTGTTCACCGACCATTGGGGCCATAACTCGGTTAAATAGCACCCGACCCAACGCGTGCGCCACATGGATAGCGACAAAATCCATCCAGGCATCAACAACTGCACACTTCTTCGCATCTGTCGGATAAATCGGCGAATTTTTCGTAGTTGCCAAATACCGGTTGATCGAATTGCTTTCGAATAACTTTAACCCATCGATTTCAATCGCCGGCACTTTCCCGGTAGGACATATTTCCAGGTACTCCGGTTTTTGATTCTCGCCTTGGATAGGATTGGTTTGGACCCAATCATATTTTAAACCCAAATAATTGAGGCAATACCGTACCTTGTTGACGTTGTTCGACAACCCGATTCCGTAAAGCTTGATCATGATACCCTCCTTGTGTTTAAAATCGTTAGTGACTTTCACTTTGCAAGTCACGAAAGACTATAGCAAAGTCACTTTCAAATTGCAAGTTAAAAATTTTATGCTATGCTTAGGCTATGCAGACGATTAAAAAATGTCCCATGATAAAAAATAAACTGCAGCGTTCCATATGCCCGATCACCAATACACTGGATTTGATCGGCGATAAGTGGACGCTGCTTATTATTCGCGATATGCTTTTCTTAAATAAAAAATCTTTTAATGAATTCTTGGAGTCGCCGGAAAAAATAGCTACGAATATTCTAACCGACCGCCTCAAACGCCTTGAGAAGCACGACATTATCACAAAGCAGCCTTACAACAAATCCCCTATGCGCTACGAATACACCCTCACCTCCCGCGGCAAAGACCTCAAACCGCTTCTCTTTGAGATGATCCGCTGGGGGAATGTGCACATCGAAGGCACCTTTGTTCCACCGAAGGAAATTCTAAAAAAGCATTTGTAGATTTCTTGAAAAAATTTCACCCTGAATGTCTTAAGGATGGCCCGCCAGGCGGTAAATACTTCCGTCAAACGAGCAAATATAGAGTTCACGTTCCTCGTCAATCCCGAAAGAGGACGGATACAAGTTCGAATTATGCAGGATCAAGAAATTTTCCGGCGATTTCTGACCGGCATAGCGCAGGCCCCACACCCGCCCGGAGACAAAATCTCCATAAATATAATACCCTTGCAGGTCAGGAACTTTTTTGCCGCGGTACACATGCCCGCCGGTGATCGAGCGCCCGCCGCCCTCCAAAGTGTATTCCCAAACCGGCAGCGTGAGCCCTTCCTGAGGGCAATTTTCCGGCGGATTAAAGCAATGAAAACCTTCCATAATGCGCCAGCCGTAATTTTTTCCCTTTTCAATAATATCCACTTCCTCATAAGGATTGTCCTGCCCGACATCACCGGCCCACAGCCGCTGGGTCACCGGGTCAAAGCTGAACCGCCAGGGATTACGCAGGCCATAGGCATAAATTTCTTCGCCATAACCTTCCCTGTTGCCGGCAAAAGGATTATCTTTGGGGATCGAATAATTTTTCCCGGCACTCGCACGGTCCACATCAATGCGCAGAATAGAACCCAGCAAAGTTTTAAGGTCCTGGCCGTGATTGTGCGGATCACCACCTGACCCGCCGTCTCCCAAAGCAACATACAAGTATCCATCGGGACCAAAGGCCAGCTGCCCGCCGTTATGGTTGCTGTACGGCTGTTCGACTTCTAGAACCACAAATTTGCTGGCCGCATCCACCGACTGACGATCTTTTTTTTCAGCTTGAAAACGGGCCACCACTGTCCGGCGGGGATTGGCGGCAATATAATCCACATAAAAATATCCGTTGTCTTTAAAGCGCGGGTGAAAGGCCAATCCCAGCATCCCTTCTTCCGACCCGCCCAAAAAAACTTCATGCGTTAGATCCAGAAAAACTTTTGCTTCCTTCACCTGCGGGTCATTCTCAAAAATCCGGATGATCCCCTTTTGCTCAATGACAAAAAGTCGGTTGCTTCCGTCCGGCGCATGCTGCAAATCCACCGGCTGCTCAAAACGCAGGCTGGAAAAGGCCGGCTCGAGAGTGATGTTTTTAAAGTCCGGCACGTCTGGCGAAAGCTGACAGCCGAAGAAGAAAAATGCAAACACAACAAGGAACCAGACATTCATAGGTGGACTCCTTTGCTTATCACTGCGTATTTTTAAACGACCGACGGCGACGTCTGCCGGGTCATAAAAAAATTCCGCTGCAAAACGCTTGAAAAATCAAAAAACAACATATACAAAACCATTGTTTCCCAAAAAAACACGCCCATAAAGATCCAGCTGAGGAGATGAAACGGTAGCATCACGATGACAAAGGCGTACCGGAACAGCCGCGAAACCAGACAAAGCGGCGCCAACACTTCAAAAAAAGTGATAACCGGGAACCCGACCTTGAGCAGTAACTGCATCCACGTATGAGAAAACACAAATTCATGCATCCGAAAAGACCACGTATCGCTGATCAGCGAATTGACCAGGACATGCGCAAGAATGGTATCGGTGGTGTACGGTTCCAAGCCCGAATAGACCAAACGACGGATCCCCGTAAACGCATAGGTAAAACACATGACGGCCAGGATCCCGATAAATGGAAAACTGTTTAAATTAATCCCTTCCGGAACCCGGCTACTTTTTTTATACAAAACGGCATCGGCGATCGCCGCGAGACTCAGCACATAAGCCGCCAACAGCAAGACAATCTCTCCGTGACTGACATGACCAAAACCCCGGATGAGCCCCTGCTGGACCGTCAGCAAAAGACCGGACACACCGGCCGTGACCACAAAACGGATATTTAAAAAAGCCGCCGCTAGAAATACCAGCAAGCCGATCTTAAGAGCCCACAAAATAGGTTGAATTAAATACCCTTGGGAGAACGGGATCGTGAGGATCCCGGTGGGCTGGAATGCCTCTGGCGGCAAATAAGCCAAATCCACAAAAGGATCCCGCAGAATGATCAAAAACCAAATACCAAAAACCCAGCAATGTAAAAACCGGCGCGCCTGCGGTGTCACCTGACTATGGATAAGGGCCGCTGTTTTCATTGCCAATCCGCCTGCCAAACGCTTTGGCATCGGGCCGAATTTTCACCGCGCTCTGCTAAGGTGCGGGCGCAGCGGAACACTTCCAAGGAATGAATCGGCGTTTCCTCATGCCGGCGGTTATACATTTTTCCCAGCGCAATCAGCATATTATTAAACTGCCGTTCTTTTCCATCGATATCAGCCGCTATTTCATATTCATCAACCAGCCCGGCTCTTGTCGCCGCCCCTATTTTCTTCACGATCCTTTTTCCTAATGGGATTTTATGAAGGTCCGGCGAAGGGCTCACCGACTCTTGAACTCCGGGCTGAGTTTTTGTCTGCAAGACCAAAATATTTTTAAGGCGGGCTCTTAATCCTCCGTTGATCCGCCCGTCCTCCAGCGAGGGAAAAATGAGCGACGGAAAAATTTGCACCCGCCCGCCGTCTTTATCGTTTCCCCAATATTCATAATAAACAATGTCCCCTTTTACGACATTGGTAAACATCTGCCAAGGCACAAAAGGGAATGTTGTCCGGGACGCCGGGATGAATTGCCCCACATACATACAAAACACCATTAACAGAAGACCCAACAAGTGCGGTCGCGGTAAGCGTACAACAAATTCTCTTAACGGGCTAAACAGAAACGGTAACACCAGAACGCAGAGGTTGAGCACGATCTCCCAAAAGACTTTAGCCGAAAACGACCAATTGAGATAATTGGCGGCAAAAGCGGTCAAGGCAATCAAAGACACATAAGCGCTAAAGAATAAAATTCCGTTATGCTCTTTATGCATAGAGTTTCATTGCCTCTGTCAAATATACAACCGCACGATGCGCCAGAAAGTCCCCGGTAATTGAAGGAACTCCAGGCGATTTCTGAACCGCGCCAGAAGTGCGCGCACAAATTTTGTCCGTACCAGACGCATCACCGGCGAGGCGCTGGCCAGCCGGCGGATCTCATCAAAAAATTCCATATGATCATACACCGCACCTGCCTCATGACGGGGAACCCTGAGCATCATCTCCCGAATAATAAAGTATTCCTCCGCAGAAATCGGGGCCGGATCATTCGTGGCCGCCAACTCGCGCAAATCTTTGATAACTTCCGGCAGCAATAACTTGTAGGACATAATGGCAAGCCGCTGCAAGAGCGCCTGGCGCTTTTTTTTATCCAGCGAATGTCCCGGCGGAAGATAGTCCGCCAGCGGAAATTCTTGATAAAATTTGCAAAAAAATTTTTGATCGTACTCCAGCCATTTCCGCTTACGCTCATCGACGGCAAACCGGTCCTGCGTTGCACCCCGCTCGCCTGCATGCTGACGGTAATGAAACGTCCCCGGGCCGGCGACCCGGATTCCCGGGAAACGCCGGGCGAGGCGCACCGCCATCTCGTAATCCTGAGAACGCAGCAGTGCCGGATCAAAGTCTCCGACCGCGCGATAACACGCAGCACGGGCAAAAAGAGCCGCTCCGCCCAAGAAGTTCGCTTCCAATAACGGAATCAAGAACCCCCGCGCCTCAAGGTCCGGAATGCGTAATTCAAAATTGATCGGACCGATCCGGCCGTCTGCACCACTGCTCGTAAAATAAAATGTGCTGTAGCTGAACCCGTAGGCGGAATTTTTTTCCAAAGGTTCGACAAACCGCTCCAGGGCTTCGGTAAGAGCGACATCGTCGTCGTCAAAGATCCAAATGTACTCACCCTTCGCCTTTTTAAGACCATAATTGATCGCGCTGGGCTTACCGACTTGGTTCAACTCGTAATATTCAATCTTGCCGCGGTAGGAATCGCAGATGTCTTTGGTGCGGTCTTTTGACCCGTCGTTGATCACGATGATTTGCGCGGCCGGAAGTGTCTGGGCCAGGATGCTGTCCAGGCATTCGGCGAGATACTGCGCCCGGTTGAAGGTCGGGACAATAACCGTGATGTTAGGAGGATTTTTTCCCATGGAATATCTTCCGTAGCAGACTGCGGCCGATCGCGATAAACGGATAAATGAGCTGCCGCAGCGGAACAATGATAAGACTTAAAAGGCTGGTTTCTTTTTCCAGCGGAAACGAATCATCCACGATGCCCGTTTCCGGATACTCTTCGCAATTCTCATGCTGTGTCTTGAAAATACGATCCCAGAAGGAAAAAATAACACCAAAATTCTTGTCCTGATGACGCTGTTCAATGGAATGATGAACCCGATGCGATTGCGGGGTGACAAAAATATAACGCAAGAACCCGAGATTGGATTTGATATTGGCATGATACAGCCGGGTAAACCAGGTATTGAACACCGCCCAAGCCGCGATCTTCGGCGTTTCGATCCCCAGCACCGTGAGCGGGACCACGACGATGGTGCGTGAAATGATGTATTCCATAAAATGAAACCGCAGATCCGTGAACATATTGATCTCGCGCTGCGAATGGTGCACGGCGTGGATCTGCCAAAACCACGGGACTTTGTGTTTCACCCAATGCTGGAACCATGCCAAAAAATCCGTCAAAAGGATCCCCCCGATGAAACGCAGTGTCTCCGGCAGGCCGCCGACAGCCTCCACGGTGAAAAAATTCAAATGCGCCTGACAAAACCCCCGCAGGACCTTGCTGTACGCGGCCGCGACCAAACCCTCGAATAAAAGCCCCAGCACCAGCCAAACGCTGTCCTGCAAAAAACCCACGCTGAACGTCTTCTGCTGCGGGTTCACCGGGTACAAACGTTCCAGGAGCAAAATAAAGATCACCGCAAAAATAAAAAAAGAACTGAAAATGGTGTCCTGCAGCACAGACTCCATCCCATGCAGCAAAGGCCAGTAGAAATGTTCTTTGATCCAGAAAATAATATCCGCAACACTCATATCTCTACCAGGTGATTGGGAAATAATCTTTCAAAAACTGACCCGACCAATGCTTGCCCGTCAGGATGCCGTGAAAGAACGGGTCACACACTCGCGCTGCCCCATCGACAATGTCCAACGGCGGCTGAAAATCATGCGTGTCTCTTTTAAACGCGGCCAGCGCCGCCGGATCTTCGTCCGTAACCCAACCGGTATCAACGGCATTCATAAAAATCCCGTGCTTGGCCAGACCGCTCGCGCTCGTGTGGGTCAGCATATTGAGCGCCGCCTTGGCCATATTGGTGTGCGGATGACGGTCCGCTTTTTGGAACCGCTGAAATTTTCCTTCCATCGCCGAAACGTTCACGATGTGTTTTTTTCCGGTGTATTCACGCCGCATCATGTTGCTCAAACGGTTGCAGAGGACGAACGGCGCGATCGCGTTGACCAGCTGGAGCTCGATCATCTCGGCGGTATTGATCTCGCCCAGGCGCAGGCGCCAGCTGTTCGTTGCGCGCAGGTCCACCTGCTGCAGATCAGCGTCCAATTTCCCTTTTGGAAAAACTTTCTCCACGGGCAAGGTGTGATCGTGGGTGTAAGGGATCTGACTGAGTTCCGCCGAAGCGCGTATCCCTATCCCGGGAAATTTACCGCTCCAGTTGATTGCCGGGGCGGTCTTCACCAAAGCGTTTACTTGCTGCCGAGGAAAAAGTTCCCGTTTACATTCTTCAAACGATGTTAAAAGTAACTGCGCAGCCTTGGGCAGGTCGCTAAAATTTTTCATTTCATTGGCTAACAGATGGGCATAGAATCCCGGCGGACGACGGACCGTTTGTGCGGCGTTATTGACCAAAATATCCAAACGGTCAAAATTTTTTTCGATATAATTGCAGAATATTTCCACGCTCGGCGTATGCCGCAGGTCCAATCCGTAAATGTGCAGCCGCTCGCCCCACCGGCTAAAATCTTTTTCCCGGCTGTAACGCAGGGCGGAATCGACCGGAAAACGGGTCGTGGCAATGACCGTGGCCCCGGCACGCAGCAGCATGAGCGTTGCCTGATAACCGATCTTCAAACGTGAACCCGTGATGAGCGCGACCTGGCCAGCGAGGGATACGGTCTGAAAACGCTTCTGGTAATTGAATTCCGCGCACTCCAGACACATCGCGTCATAAAAAAAATGCAGGCGCGTAAATTCTTTTTTGCACACATAACAATTGCGGGCGGATGTGAGTTCGACATTTTTGAATTTAGCGCGTTCGCTCTCGTCGGTCAAAGGAAACGGCGCGGTAAAGACCGCCGCCTCGCGGGCGCTGCGGATCCCGGTGGCGGCCCGGGCGCGGCGTTCGGATTTTACAATTTTTTGGCGTTCCAGTTCCCGGATGTCGGATTTCCGTTTGCGGAATTCACTGCGCGCTGGCCGCGACAATTGCCCGGCCGCTTTCAGCAGCGCCACCCTCTGTGGCTCGGAAAGGCCTGCCAACGCCTCGCTGTTGGCAAGCAGATCCTCGAGAATGGAGATACACTCTTTGATCTTGTCAGGCGTTGCGGCAGCCTTACGGGGATTGTTCATATCATTCATTATTCTTTATATCCGTACTTCGTATAATCGATGCCCAGATCGCGCATGCCGCTTTTCATCGCCATGACAAAGCCCGGTGGAGTTTCGGCAAAAAATGCGTCGACCATATCTTTTTCCGTGATCTCCGAGCGGCTTTCCTGCCGGATAAGGCCCTCGGCTTTTTTGGAGACCCGGGTCTCTGCAATGCCGCGGATCAGATCCGGAATTTGCTCGAGAATTTTTTGAAATTGCGCCTGCGCGGTCTTATCCCAGGTGATGTTTTCCATAATCAATCTCCTTTATTATAGGGGTCAACTCTCTTAACTTCCAAGGACCATGCACCAACAACCCTTTTATTATTTTAATGAATCTATCATTTTTGGGCGAGAATGTAAAGGCACTCAATCGGTAAGAAAACCGATTTTTCTTTTAGGCGGCGCCGGAGACGGGGTCATCAATTTACGGATAGTTTCAAAAAAATGGTATCGCATTTTGCGATACCATCAGATCGGCCTCATCTTGAGTTAACTGAAACATAAAACCCGATGGAAAAGGAATTTTCTACGAGTCCGAAAAAACTAACCGTATTTATGCTTACTTGGGCTTCATCCCAAAAAAATTTTTCCACTCATCCCGTTCGTAACCGTACTTTTGATAATCGATGCCCAACGTTTCCATATCTGCTTTCATGGGCCCTTGAAATCCGCCCGGCGTTTCGCTGAAGAACGCGTCGACCATATCCTTTTCATTCACCGCCGCGCGGTTGGCGCCGCGGGCAATGCTTTCCGCCTTCTTGGTAACTTTTTCCTGGGCGATCGGCCGCATGAAGATCGGGATCTTCTCCAGCATGGCCTTGAATTTTTCTTCCGTATTTTTTTCCCAAACAATATTGCTCATAAAATACTCCTTTTTACTAGTCATCAGTCGTCAGCTGTCAGCTTTCAGTCAAGAATTAAAAACAGCTGAAGGCTGATAACTGCCCTGATTCTCCATGTATTAAGATGAAATCAGGACTGTCCCAACTTCTTCTGAATATTAAGGAAAGTTGGGGCTGATAGCTGATAGCTACACTGTCATTTGCCAGCACCGATGAACTTGCTCGTTGCGATAATCTTCCGGGATCGTGGCCGGCGTGATCTCTTTCAGATCTTTAACGGCCAGGCCGCCCAGCTTCGGCTCAAAACGCTGATGATTCGTCGAAAAAAATACCGTCGAGCCCGGTGCCATGACCTGCAGGACATTCTGCAAAAGTTTGGGATGATCGACGTTAATGTCAAACGCCACACCTTTACTTGTCTCCTGAAAGAACGATGGCGGATCAACAAAGGCGAGCGTGAAACGCTGTCGGCCGCGCCCGGTCTGGCTTAAAAATTTTTCCACATCAGACTGTATAAAGGTATGCTGCGGACCCCGCAATCCGTTCAATTCCATATTATCTTTGGCCCATTGGATGTAGGTTCCCGAACGGTCCACGGTGGTCGTTGTCTTGGCCCCGCCGGAAGCGGCCGTGCAGGTAAAAACGCCGGTGTACGCGAATAAATTTAAGAAATCTTTGTCCTTGGCGAGCTGTCCGATCATAACGCGCGTGTCGCGGTGGTCCGAGTACAACCCGGTGTCGAGAAAATCGTCCAGGTTCACCCAAAATTTCAGATGCCGCTCCCGCACTATAAAACGTTCCGGCTTTTCCGCCGATGATTTTTTGACACTATAGCGCGGCCCCTCTTTAACGTTGGTGCGGCGGCGCTTCATGTGCACCCGGCTCAGGGGAAGATTTAAAGCCCCGGCGACCGCCTCGGCCATGCACGGCAGCCAGTCAGGGCCGGTCTGCAGGCGCTCGTACTCGGCGATCACCACGTGCCCCGCATACCAGTCCACCACGGCCCGGACTTCCTTGATGTCCCAATCATACAAACGAAAACAATCGATCCCCTCCCGCTTGAAACGTTTCGACAAATGGGCAAAACGCTTGCGGATGCGGTTCGCCAGCATTTCAGCGTGGTATTTGGTCTTCTCCGGCGTAACAAAATTTTTGACCTTAACGTTCATCTTTATGTCGCGGCGCGCTCCTTAGGATTTATTATTTTACTATACGATATAATTCAATCATAAAAATTTGTGATCTTAGTTCACCGCCATGCCAGTCTTCGTAAGGGTGCGTCCCGATCTTTTCAAAACAATAATGCTCGTCCATAAAATCAACAAATTTCCCACCGCCATCATAGGCCAGAAGCGAGACCGTGGTGATATAGACCGGAATATTTTGCGCCAACAATTGATCGACCTGCTCTTTAAAGGCCCGGAGATCTGCATCGGCCAGATCCCACTTTTTCCCGATCGGCGCGGCCGGCTTGGCCAGCGTTTTCCTTTTGCCGTAATAGGTGAAAAATCCCGCATCATCATTCGCCACAATGACCGCGTTGGGTTCCGTATGGACCGCGGTCCATTGAGCAAACTCCGCGATATAGCTATGGTGGTGCCGGGTCTTCAGGGTCGGATAAATGGATGCCAGCAAAAGACAACTCATAATAACGAACACGCCGTAAGCGGCAACTTTTAAGGCCAGACGTTTTTGACCGATCTCGGAAATCAAGAATCCCTGGGCGATCAAGAGCGGCGGGACCGCCAGGAGCAAATGCCGGTGCGCCAGGGTCGTATGCAAATTAGCATAATACAGCGTTGGAAATATGAACCAAAGCAGCAAAAAAATAAAGACCGGACGGCGTTTATGATACAGCTGTCCCAGACCGCCGATAGCCAACCCGATCCCCAAAAGACTGACCGCTTCCACGATAAATTGCAATCCCTGCGGAGTTCTTCTGGAAAAGATCCCCATATAATATTCGAACACATGTTCCCGGACAGCGTGACGGATAGAAAAAATCTGTTCTCCTGCCCCCGACTGCAGAAGCAGCGGCAGATAAAAAATCAAAATCGTCCCTGATACCGTTAGCCAAAAAATGGTAAAAGATTTTAATATCTCCGGCGGACGAACCTTGGTCACCACGGCGTGCTCCCGCAAAACCACGACCAACAGATAACTCACCGGAACGAACATCCAGACAAGATCATGGATCCGCGAAGCGCCCATGCAGCCGAACATCACGGCCGAGATAAAATAATCTTTATACGACGCGGCGTCGCGGAACCGCAGCAGAAAGAGCAGCCCCAAGAAAAGAAAAAAGAGCATCGGCATATAATTTTTGCCGTAAACCGATAATCCCAAAAAAAGCGGATTCACGGATAAGGCCAGAGCGCCCATAACCGCGGTCCGTTCGTCCAGCAGCCGTTTGATGAAAAAATAAAACACAAAAATACCGAGCGAGCTTAAGACCACGCTCATAAAATTAACGGCCCAGACCGGATCACTGCCGGCCAAAAATTTCATCACAAAAATGAACAACGACGCCAAGAGCACCGTCAAAGGAAACCCCACGCCGAAATATTGCTGCAGCTGCCCGGTTTCCAAAGTTTTCTCGGCTTGCACGACGAGCCACAAAGAGTCTTGGTGGTACGGCCCTTTGCTGATCAGCGATAACCGCAGGGCAAAACTCAGCAACAAAATGAGGCAGGGGAATAAAATAGGTCGGAAAGAATTCCACAGGTTGGAAAAAATCTGCAACATCAAGCGGGCGTGTTCCTTTCGCGCTTTGTGTAAAACGCGTACTGGGCGAATTGGTCGACAAATTCCATATCAAAACTTTTCAATAGAGACATCATCCGTTCGCCCTCGGCATAAATTTCGTTCTCCGCCAAATGCGCTCCACCGCCGCTGAACGCACCGGAAAATATCAAAAGCCCGCCGGGCCGGACATGGCCGCACAATTTTGCGACGGTTTTGGGCAGGTCCTTGATATGTTCAAAGACATCGAAGCTGACAACGCAGTCGTATTGTTTTCCCTGCAAGTCATCCCAGCCTTTGAACATTTTTATATTAAGCCCGCGGCGCTTAAACCGCCATTGGGCAAAATCATACAACCGCTCGCTCAGATCACAATACACCGGCTTAAATCCGTTCTGCGCGAGCTCAATGCACAGGTCCCCGGCCCCGGCGCCGAAATCCAGAATATCCTGACAGCCGAACTGCCGCAATCTCCCCAGCATCATCAACCGCAAAAATTTGGGACGGTTCTCTTCGGCGTTCCAAAACGGCAGGTCATAAATATACGTCGTATTTTTTTTATAATACTCCTCGACCGTTTGAGTGGATAACCGCGCCGGTTCCCGGAAGAATTCATTTTCCTGAAAATTTCCCTGCCGGTATTTCTGCAGGACCGCTTGCGGCGTCTCGGCCAGATACTCCGCCACCTCGTCCGCGGTTTGGGAAAGCGCGCCCTTCGCCTCCGCTTCCTGGCGCACGGCATGCCGCAGGTATTTATTCTTCCAGGAATAAAAAGGTTTTTTAAAATAATATTTGAAAAGATTAAGATTCACTGTCTCTTTTTCATTTTTTCATTTAAAAAATTTCAGCAAGATAAGCGGCAAGAGAGTGCCGGCCCCAAGACATCCCCAGACGACCGCGGGGCTGGTGAACTGCAGAGCCATCATGACGCCTAAAACACTGGTGACAAAAAATCCCAGGCCCATCAAGACAACAAAAAATTGAAAGCCTCTCGAGTGAGGAACATCCTCTCCGCCCTGCAGGCGCTGGTGCCTATGCATCTCGGCAGTGATCTCGGCGATCTGGGGGGCATGATACGATCCATCCTTGCGGCTCTCATGCCATTCGAACATCTGCAGACAGCCGGTCACCGCAAAAAATACCAGCATCGGCATAAAGATACATCCCAAATAGAGATGGACCGTGCGTAATTTTTTAAAATCCATGTTCCTGTCCTTTCTGTTTGCCGTCACGACCCCGCTGTGTGTTTGAACTTAAGTTCGCCGCCCTCATCAAAGGTCTTGCGGCTGATCCGTTTGCCGTTCTCATAAATTTCTTCGTACTCAATGGCACCGCTCTTGTAATACCCGTTCTCAACACCATGTTTCACGCCGTTTTTGTACACGATCTCAAAGTACGGAATACCAAACTCGTCATAGGCCTTAAAAATACCGTTCAGCAGCCCATCCTGATAATGCCTTTCCTGATGCAGGCTCCCGTCCTCGTAATAGGTCCGGAAAACGCCGTCCATTGCCCCGTTCTTGTACGTGACTTCCTCTTTGAGCGTGCCGTTGGGATACAGATACCGGTGCGTACCGTCGGAGGTGTCCTCGGCCGGCTCTTCCGGCTTGACCGCGGCCCTGGCCTTGATTAATTTGACGCGGGCCTTCTCCGCGTCGCTGGTCTTGACATCCACGCTGCCCGCTACCTGATCTTCTTCTCCGGGGATCTGCCGCGAATATTTGCTCAAAGCGGTCTTCACGGCCTTGTAATAATCAACTCTTTTGGCCCCTTTGTAATAATTCTTAACGACGAGCTTGCTGATGTAGGCCTTGGCCCGGGACTTGTACTTCTTGTCAGAATCATAGATCCACCAGAATATGACGATCAACGCCGTACTTCCGATGACGAACGTCAGCCAGATGATATTGATGAGGGCATCGATGTTGGCGACGACGAACCTTTTTAAAGGAGGCAGGAGAACTTCCTTGAGCGGGCTGACAAAAACAGCGAGATAGATACAAGTTCCGATGGCGAGCAGATTAAGAATGCGGTACAGATGGAATACTTTTTTTTCGTGGAGAGCCATAGGATTTACTCTTCTATGCCGCCGGCAAAAAAATAAATGACCGGGATCATTAAATAAATGACGATGGCAAACGCCGTGTTCACCAGCGCGAGAAGAACCGCCGCCAAATAAAGAAAGGGTCCGGCCGCCAGATAAAAAACCGGAGGCCCGGGCTGTTTGACCTCTCCCAAAGATGTCTCGTAGACAATATAGACCTTCATCAGAACAAAACTGATCGCCGTGGCCAGCATCGCCAGCCCGTAAAACACGACCGCCGCTGTCTCCTGCGGATAGCTTCCGATCAGCGCCGTTGGGAACGGGATAAAAGTGAGGCACATCAAAAACAAACTGTTCAGCCAAAAAAGCCCGCGGTTCGACCTTTTGATGAGGTGGAACAGCTGGTGATGATTGATCCAGTAGATCGTCACATAAAGAAAGCTCACCACAAAACTGACAAACTTGGGAAGCAGCGCTTTTAATCCTGGGACCAGCTCCGCCGGATCGTGCACTTCCGGGACGCGCAGTTCCAGGACCAGAAGCGTGATCACGATGGCGAAAACCCCGTCGCTGAAGGCCTCCAGCCGGTTCATCGCAAAGGATTGCTGACTCATCATTTTTCGAAACGATTTTTTCATAAATTTGTCCCTGCCAATTCCCTTAGTATCTGAGCAAATTTTTCCTTATTCAATTTTCCCTTGGCCATATCTAACATCGCATCGAGAAGGCGCTGTTTAGGATCTTTAATATCCTGACCGTTCATGACCAAAAAAACTAACGCTGCAGCAAGTGCTGCACGTTTATTGCCGTCAAGAAATGGATGATTAGAACAAATATGAAAAGCATAAGCTGCCGCCATGTGAAAAATACCGGTATGCAGCCATTCTCCGGCAAAACTGGCCTGCGGCTGGGCTAAGGCCGATTGCAGCAGCCCCAAGTCGCGGATACCATGCTGCCCGCCATATAATTCGATTTGATTTGCATGGATCCCGATGACTTCCGCCAAAGTCAAAAACTCTGGATCTCTTTTCATGATCATAGAGTGATTACTCGGCGAGGGCCTTAAATGTTTTACGGTGCTGCTTATTGACCTTAGTTAAAGCGGATTTGAACAGTTTCTCCCTCTTGGCTTTACCGACCGGCGAAATAATGATATTTCTTCCGTCTGTAACGATTTCCAGCGGAGTTTCAGGTGTGATTTTCAATAAATCCAACACAGCCTTCTCAATGATGAGCGCCCAGCTGTTCCCGTGAGTCGTTAACCTTTTTATCATCTTTATCTCCTTATTGTAACGTTATCACATTGTATATACAGTGTAATACCATATCAAAAGTTTGTCAACCCATTCGACTGTCCCCGGCTTACATCATTACTTAAAACATAAAAAAATCCGCAAGCATGGGAAGCACGAAGGCCAAGAGGAGATACAGCATCAATCCGCCGGAAAGGCAGACCGAAGCAATATCCAGGGCTTTTTCATATTTTCTATGCGTACACAGCTCAAGATACGCGCTGCGCTGACCGCGCTTTATTTCGGCCATGGCCTGGCTGTGAAACGTGGGTTCGATGCGGGCAATGATCCCGGTCAGAATGGCATTGATGACCAGCGTGTATTCCCGGTTATAGGCGCATTCCCGGGGATCGTGCTCACCTTTGCCCGCATATTTCCATTTGCAGGTCGGGCAGTACTGCCGGTACCGCAGATGGAACAATACAGAATCGATCACATTAATGAACGCCCACGGGACTATCAGGAAAAAATTAAAATGGAAAGGGTGAACAAAAAACCGTTTATATTTTTTCTCCATTTTAAGTTCATTCCGGCTCAGCCCGTAGAAGAAATAAAACGTGCGGGATTTAAAATAACTGCTGATCACGTACCGCGCGTCTTCCGGATTGAGGGCGTCTTTTTTCCAAATGACCTCTCCCAGGGACCCGGTGTCGTTGGACAAAAGGACCGTGGTGTCATCCTCCTTAGACAAAAAAGCAACGGCGTCGCCCAAGGGAGCGTCATCGCTCAATACCGTCAAAACGGCATGACAATACAAACAACGTATCCGATCAGGGTGATGAAAGACGATCTTACAGTTATGGCATTTTTTCATAAGTTAGGTACGTGTCCCCGGAATCCGTGTCCCCGGAATCCGGAATCCTTTACAGTTATGGCATTTTTTCATAAATGAGGACCATGATTTATGGAACACAGTGAACATAAATCATTGGCCGAGTTTATCCCAGGCGCGCTTTTCGCGCCGCGGGATTTCCCCATAAAAGGTGACTGTCGCTTTTTTCCTAGATGGTAATAATATTAATCTTATATTGTTTCTGATCTAACTCTGCCCGTTTTAGTTTAACCCTACTATTCTTTTCCAATATTTTGCGTATCTGGATCTCATAATTTGAATCAATTCTTGAACCTAATATTATTCCTTTAAGATGCTCGATTGGAAATTGATGAAATCCAGGCGGCTTATTTGGATCCATAATCCTGTACTCTGATTCATATTTCCAATGATCACTTTTGGTTAAAAAAATATGGTCTGTTGCGTTATGCGAATCAATGGTAAAAATATTGACTGTGGGACGATTAGATTTATAACTAATCCCCTGGGCCTCACCAAAGAATGGAGTATTCAATACTGCTTCAAACTCAAAACAAACACCCTTATGATAACTAGCATAATGCGCCCACATTAATAAATCATCCGGTTTCTTAGAAAAGCAACATATCCCAATCTCTTCATTAATATTTTTTTGTACCCCATCACCGAAGCTTTCTCTAATCTTGCTACATTTTTCATCTTTTTTCCGCCAGCTTCTCTCCGCTTCATCAATTTCTTTTGCGGGATACCTCCCCTCTCTTCTCAAGCGCTTAATCCAACTCGGAAGATCTTTGTCAGGAGTAATGTATATTGGAAAACAGTCAAACGGATCGTTAAAATCTTTTAGGCGAGAAAAATGCAGCTTGCTTTCTTCAAGTACAGTCTTTATATTCAACCAATCTTGCTTATTTGCCTCTCGCAATGGAAAATATTTATATAAATATCCTGGAGTTGGCTGAAAACATATTTGAAATTCTTTAATTTTTCTTAAAAATTTCCGAGACAATAACATATCTTAATATCACCTATTCTTATTTTCCTTCAACCAATCCCCCACCACTTTATTATGATCAACCGCATGGCTGAGATTATCAGAAAACCAGAATATCAGGAGAAGAATTCAGAACATCAAAATTCGAAATAATATTTTTTGTCTGATCCTCTGAACTCTGGATTCTCACTCTGGTCTCCTGATACTCTGCTGCTCTTTCAAATAATCTTCAATCACTTTATTGTGGTCGAAAGCATATTTCAATTTCGTCAAATCCGCAAACTTGACGACTTTCAACCCCTGCGCGTCGTCGCCGGCTTGGGGCTTGCCGACCCCTTTCGCTGTAAAAACGACCGTGACGGTCTGAAACCGCGGGTCGCGCCCGGGCTCGGAATACGTATGGAACTGTTTCAAATCCTTAAGATCCAGATTTGTTTCTTCCTTGGCCTCGCGGATAGCGCACTCTTCGACACTTTCGCCGTAGTCGAGGAACCCGCCGGGCAACGCCCAGCCGTACGGCGGATTAGAGCGTTCGATCAAAACAATTCCTCCGGACACCTCAATAATAATATCACAGGTCACGTGAGGCCCCTTGCCTAAATCTTCAATAATATGTTCCAGATAAGCGGGGACTTCTTTGTTAAAAATTTGAAAGGCTTCGTCGTCGTAGAGGCAGAATTGAATCTCGCGCAGGCTGGTCTGGGGCGAGGTATGGCGTAAAAATTTCAAAACTTCCTGCGCCATGATCTTGGCGCCGCCTTTAAAGGGAAACCCGCCTGTGCCGCAGCCCAACGCCGGGAACGCGACGGACTTGAGCTCCAATTCGTCAGCGCATTGTAAAGCGCTCGCGCAGGACGCGCGGATCTTATGTTCGTCGGTCTTGAAATCCATACCCATCGTAGCAGCATGGATCACGTATTTAATTTTGAGTTTGCCCGCCTTGGTCCAGGCCGCGGCGCCGATCGCGATCGGGCCTTTCTTAAGCGCCTCGTCTTCGATGGATTGCCCGCCTTTTTTCTTGATGACGCCGGCCACTCCCCCGCCCATCAACAATTTATTATTCGCGGCGTTGACAATGGCATCAACCTCGAGCGCCGTGATGTCGGATTTGATGACGGAAACTGTAGTATTTTTAATTTTCATAATAAACATAGGAATAAAGGGGTTGAGGATTTAAGGATTAAAGGATTTAAGTGAACACCCTTTACTCCACGCTGCGGGTCCTGCCGCTCGATATCCCCATCCCGTGCTCATTCTTGCGCGCGGGCTGGGGATGCCCCTTCTCGCGTCACCCGCAGCTGATAAATCCTCATATTTACAAGGTTACGGCTAAGTCTTTAAGCCGGACGTTGAAAACCTAAGCGGGCACGGTCCCCGCTAACGGCGGGGGAGCGAAGGTTTTCATCGAGCGAAATTTTTCGCGCTGGGAAAAATGAGCGTTCCGGCGTAAGACTTAGCCGCAACCTCATACCTTAGCTATCTTCTTTGCCAACGCTAATGCTTCGGCGCGATTCGTCACCTTCCCCAACGCCTGCTTCTCTTCCACCTCGCGCAAAATTTGGGCAAAGAGCGGCGACGGCTTTAATTTCAATTTCTTGATAAGATCATGGCCCGTGATAAGGCGCACCACCGGCTTTTCGCTTTTCTTTTCAAAAAATTTCTCGATCAGCATTTTGCAAGTCTTGACGTGATGGTGCAGATCTTCTGTGGTGCTGAGCGGTCCGCGCGTAGCGCGCTGATCCGCGATGGACAAAAGCAGAATACTCGCCGCCTCGTCTTTGGCGTCGCGGAAATAACGGAAGACCGCCCGCTCGCTCGGCACTTTAAAATCTCCCAGATACCCGGGGCGCAGATGCCAGCGGACCATATCCTCGACCATATAGCGCTCGCTCGTGGAAAGTTTTAACAGCTTGGCGACATTGCGGGAAATATCCCGGCCCACATGCTCGTGGCCGTGAAAGGAGAACCGGTCTTTTTCTTTTTTGCGCGTCTGCGGCTTGCCGATATCGTGCAGCAGCATCGCCAATTTGATGATCGCATAACGCTTGTGCCCGCCGAATTCCTCATCCAAATACGCCTGCACAGGCGCGTCATTCTGAAATTCTTTAAACACACCGTCGAGCTGTGTGACCGCCTCCAGCGAATGTTTCCACACGTTCAGATGATGATACCCGCCCTGGGTCACGTTATACATGACCGTTACCTGCGGGATCACTTCCTCGAGCAGTTTGATCTTATCCATCTCGCTTAAAATTTGTCCCGCCTGCTCCGTTGCTAAAATTTTAAATAACTCTTCGCGGATCCGTTCGGCCGAGACATGGCGCAGCAAATTCTTGTCTTTTTTGATCCTCGCCAGGGTCTGGGGTTCGATCTTGAAATCAAGCTGGGCGCGGACACTGAACGCCCGCAAAAGGCGCAACGGATCTTCTTTAAAAGCCTTCGCCGAGGTCATGCGGATCGTCTTGGACCACAGATCCCGGCGGGCCGCCGGGGCAGCGATCAGCGCGCGCTCCATCTCCGACCCGGCACTGAGCATTTTGAGATCCACGGCCAGGGCATTGGCCGTAAAATCCCGGTGCGCCAGATCGCCTTTCAGGGTCTTGGCGCGGAAATCCGCAAAATCAAATGTCTGAATGGTTTCGCCGTGCTTTTTGACGACCCGGGCGCAGCCGTGCTCTTCGTCCAAAAGCACGAACGCGCCTTTGATCGCTTTGGAAAATTGGCGGGCTAATTTGATGGCATCCCGCTCGACGGCAAAATCAAAATCCATGCACGGACGATTGAGCAGACAATCGCGCACGAATCCGCCGACCAGGTAAACCGCGACCTTTTTCTTGGCAGCGAGAGATTGAATGGTTTTTAAGTAAGGATGTTGAATAGGAAAGGACATATTAGTCACCAAGACACCAAGTCACCTAGTCACCAGCAAAACCTTAAGACGACGGGTGACATGGTGACGTTGTGACGTGGTGACTTAACGCTCATTGTTTTAAAAACGCCGTTTTCTTCAGCACTTCTTCATCGACAAAAATGTCGCAGCCGGTGCGCACGGCCAGCGCGATCCCGTCGGACGGACGGCAGTCGACCTGCTTGACTTCACCCCCGAGGGTCTTTAATTCCAGCTTGGCATGAAATGTATTCTCGACCAGTTTATCAATGACCAGTTTTTCCACGACGGCGCCCAGATGCTCCACGACCGAAACGACCAGATCGTGCGTCATCGGACGCGGGACTTCCATCCCGGAAAGTTTCATCTTAATGCTGGAGGCTTCCAAAAAACCGATGACGATCGGGAACTGCCGGTCGCCGGATTTTTCCCTGAGGACAATGACCTGGTCCTGGCGTTTTTCATCAATAATGATCTTGCTCAACTCGACTTGGATATTCATTCTTCTTCCCCTATGACGACGCGTTTACCTTTACCCTGTTGTTTTAAATTGACCTTTTCTTTGTCTAAAATATGTTTCAGTTCGCTCATGAACTGGTTCACATCGCGGAACTGCCGGTACACGGAAGCAAACCGCACATACGCGACCTCGTCGACCACGGCCAGCTTTTCCATGATCAGCTCGCCGATCACGTTGGCCTGAACCTCGCGGTCAAACTGCCGCTGGATCGCGCGTTCGATCTCGGAGGTGATGTCTTCGATCTTGTCGATGGAGACCGGGCGTTTCTCACAGGCCTTGACCAGGCCGGAGATGATCTTGGTCCGGTCGAACGGCTGGCGCCGGCCGTCTTTTTTAATGACCATCAAGGGCACCTGTTCGATATATTCGTACGTCGTGTAACGCTTCTCGCACTTGAGGCATTCCCGGCGGCGGCGGATGGAATTGCCGTCATTGCTCAGGCGCGAGTCGATGACCTTGGTTTCTTTATAATGGCAAATGGGACATCTCATAAAAAAATTCCCAAACACCAAGAAACAATAACCAAACAAATTACAAATAACAAATTCCAATGGCTAGGGGGATTTTTGTAATTTGGTTATTGGTCATTGGTTATTTTTTGGTGTTTGTATCTTGGTTATTGTTATTTTAATTTCTCGTAGATCGGAAACTCTTTCACCAATTTTGCAACGCCGCTACGCACCTTGGCCAGGGCTTTTTCATCAGCGCGGCCGACGACCGCCTGATCGATCAGCTGCGCGATCAGCTTCATTTCTTTTTCTTTCATCCCGCGGGTCGTGACGGACGGGGTGCCGATCCGTATCCCGCTCGTTACCGTCGGCGGTTCCGGATCATACGGGATCAAATTTTTATTCACGGTGATCTTCACCGTATCCAGCACCTGCGAGGCGTCCTTGCCGGAAATTTTCTTGGACCTTAGATCGACCATGAACAAATGATTGTCGGTCCCGCCGGTGACGATGCGAAAACCCAACTCGGATAATTCCTGGGAAAAAGCCTGCGCGTTCTTGACGATCTGTTTTTGATATTCCTTGAATTCCGGGTCCAGAGCTTCCTTGAGCGCCACGGCCTTGGCCGCGATCACATGCATGAGCGGTCCGCCCTGGATGCCGGGGAAGATCCGGGAATTGATCTTCTTGGCGAATTCTTCTTTGCACAAGATCATTCCGGCACGCGGGCCGCGCAATGTTTTGTGCGTCGTGGTCGTCACAAAATGGGCATGAGGTACCGGGCTCGGATGCAATCCGGCCGCCACCAAACCGGCAATATGCGCCATATCCACAAAAAGATAGGCGCCGACCGCGTCGCAGATCTCGCGAAATTTTTTAAAATCAATAATGCGTGAATACGCCGATGCTCCGGCGATGATCATCTTCGGTTTATGCTCCTTGGCCAGCCTTTCCACTTCCGCGTAATCGATCATTTCAGTTTTTTTATCAACGCCGTACGAAATAAATTTGTAGGAAATTCCGGAAAAATTGATCTTCATCCCGTGCGTCAGATGCCCGCCGCAGGCCAGGTCCATGCCCATCACCGTATCGCCGTAATTGAGCGCCGCCAAATACACCGCCATGTTCGCCTGCGAACCCGAGTGGGGCTGCACGTTCACATGTTCGGCGCCGAAAATTTTCTTGGCCCGGTCAATGGCCAGCTGCTCAACGACATCGACGTATTCGCAGCCGCCGTAATACCGCGCGCCGGGATAGCCTTCGGCGTATTTATTGGTCATGATAGAACCCTGGGCCTCCAAAACCGCCTCGGACACGATATTTTCCGAAGCGATCAGTTCGAGATTTTCCTGCTGACGTTTCAGTTCGTTGCGGATCGCCTGGTAAACGTCGGGATCAATTCTTTGCAAGTTCGACATAGCTGTTTTCCTTTTTAAAAATTACCAATAACCAAGATACAAACACCAAACAAATAACAATAAAACAATAACCAATTAAAGATCTGATTTGGGAAGCTTGATTATTCTTTGGTTCTTGGGCTTTGGTTATTGGTTATTTAGAATATTTTTTCTCAATTTCCTTAATTTGTTGTACACGCCTCAGATGCCGGCCGCCTTCAAATTGTGTTTTCAGCCAGACCTTGATGATGCCGGGGAAATTTTTTTCCGGGACAAATTTTGCGCCGAGCACCAAGACATTGGCATTGTTATGCCGGCGCGAAAGGATGGCGGCTTCCCGGTTATAACACAGCGCCGCGTACACGCCCCGCACTTTATTGGCGGCGATCGCATGCCCGATGCCGGTCATGCACACCAGGATCCCGCGGCTGTCCTTGGTCCTGGCAACGGCCGTGCCCACTTTATACGACAGCTGAGGATAATCGCACGGGGTTTCGTCGGTGAACGCGCCTAAATCCACGACGTCGTATTTGGCCCGGCGCAGCATCGCGGCAATTTTATTTTTTAATTTAAATCCTCGGTGATCCGCACCAATAAAAATTCGCATATTGCTCCTAGTCACAAAGTCACCATGTCACATGTAAAAATTTAAAACAACTTGTGACCTTGTGACATAGTGACCTTTCATCCTTTAGATTAGCTTCACCACTTTATTCAAACAATCCTTAATTGTCAACAAGCATTCTTCGTACGCCTCTGCAGGTTTGCCAATCGGGTCCGGGATGTCCCAATTGATGGCCGAATCGAGCGGCAGGCTGCTGAATTCACGCAGCAGATAGACCCTTTTCTCGACCGACGGCGCCCAGTCCAAGACCTGCTGACGGTGATTCTTGGTCATGACCAGGATCAGGTCGGATTTCTTTAAAAGCACCATGTTCAAAGGCTGCGAAACATGCATGGACGCGTCGGCACCTTCTTTGCGCAGGACGTTGATCGTCTCCGAGCTCGCCGAAGAACGGATATAAACGCCGGTGCCGGCGGAAATAATTTCGATATCGTCGCGGTCGCCGACCATTTTACGCAAATAATATTCCGCCATCACCGAACGGCAGCTGTTGCCGGTGCAGACAAAAAGCACGGTCTTGCGCTGGGTCACCTGGTCCACATCGCTCTGCCGGACCGCGCCCTCCCGTTCCACCGTCGGTTTGCCCTTCGTAAAATCCACCACCGATGATCCCTGTCCGTAATGCGCCTCGCCGCCGTCGATGGCCGCATTGACCAAACCGTTCAGATCTTTGAGCGCTTCCTGGCAGGTCTTGGGCGCCGGTCTGCCTTCGATATTGGCTGACGGAGCCGCGATCGTGCATTGCGCCTCCTGCACCAGTTTTAAAGCGATCGCGTGGTCCGGCATGCGTATGCCGATGGTCCCGACCCCGTCGGCTGACGGAACGATCACCGTCAAAGGGCCGGGCCAATACTGATCGATCAGCTTATACACCTTAGGATCGGTGCTCGAAGTGTAATTGGCGATCAAACCCTTTTGCGGAATCATGATCGAGAACGGTTTTTGCGGGGAACGGCGCTTGACCTCGCGCAAACGGGCCATGGCCTTCGGATTATTGAAATCCGCCGCGATCCCGTACACTGTCTCCGTCGGAAAAATAACCAGCCCGCCCTGCCGGATGATCTTCGCGCAGTAGGCAATCTGATCAATTTCTGGAAAATGGGGATGAACTTTTATGATTTCGGTTTGCAAGGTGAACGCCTGCGGGATTTACGTGTCGATTTTTTCCGCCAAAATTTTCTTACGCTGCTCATCCACAAATTTTCTAAGCTTTCCGGCCAGGGTTTTATCCGCGATCGCCAAGATCCTTATCGCCAAAAGCCCGGCATTTTTTGCGCCCGGCTTTCCGATCGCCACAGCCGCGACCGGCACGCCCGGCGGCATTTGTACCGTCGAGAGCAGCGAATCAATGCCGTTTAAGACCGACTCGATCGGGATCCCTATAACCGGAAGCGGCGAATGTGCCGCGACCACGCCCGCTAAAGCGGCTGACCCGCCCGCCCCGCAGATCACGACTTTAACGCCGCGCGCTTGCAGTTCCTCCGCATATTTGGCGGTTTCTTTCGGGGTGCGGTGGGCGGATAAGACGCGCATCTCATAACCGACGCCGAATTCTTTTAAAATCTTCGCCGTTTCATCCATCGTGGGAAAATCGGATTTGCTCCCCATCATGATCGCTACTTGAATTTTGCTCATTTAAATCTCCTTTATAAAAGTCACAAGGTCACAAAGACACAACGTCTCAAGCCGTTATAAATTTTTACATGTGACTTGTGACACGGTGACTTTGTGACTAACGAGCGTTTTGGCGCTCGTTTATCGTCGTCCGGGTCCGCCGGGGGTGGCACTGAGATCCCGGTTGGCCTTCTGCAAGGCCTTGGCCCCGATATCGCGTCGAAAGAAACAGTGGTCAAATTTAATTTTTTCAATCGCCTCGTAAACCCGGTTGATGGCCTGCTCAATGCCGGTCCCTAAACTCGTCACGCCTAAGACCCGGCCGCCGGAGGTGACAAATTTTCCGTCTTCCTTTTTGGTACCGGCGTGAAAAATGATCGTCTTGGGGTCATCCACCGTCGGCAGCCCGGTGATCTCATATCCGGTGGAATATTTCCCCGGGTAACCGCCGGAACTCATCACGACACACACACAGCTGCGGCGTTCCCAGCGCAATTTCTCACCGGTTATCTTTCCGTCGCAACTGGCGGTCATGATCTCCACCAGATCGTCCTTCAGCCGCGGCAAAACCGCTTGCGCTTCCGGATCTCCCAGGCGCACATTGTATTCCAAAACCTTCGGCCCGTCGAGCGTGATCATTAGCCCCGCGTACAAAACCCCTTTGAATGGATTTCCTTCTTTGGCCATGCCGCGGATGGTCGGTTCGATGACGCGGCCTTCAATTTTTTTCATGAGCTCGCTGTTAACGACCGGTGTGGGAGAATACGCGCCCATCCCGCCGGTGTTCGGCCCGATATCGTCGTCAAAGATCCTTTTATGGTCCTGCGAAGCCTCCAGCAGGCAAAACCGTTCGCCGTCGCTGATGGCCAGGATCGAAACCTCTTCGCCTTCCAGGCATTCTTCGATGATGATCTTGCGGCCGGCCTCTTTAAAAATTTTCTCGCCCATGATCTGATCGACCGCCTCCAGCGCCTCATTCAAAGCCTTGCAGACCACCACTCCTTTACCGGCAGCGAGACCGTCGGCCTTTACCACCAGCGGAAACTGGGCCTGCTGCAGAAATTTTTTGGCTTCGGAAAGATCTTCAAAAACTTTAAAAACAGCCGTCGGAATATTGCGCCGGTGCATAAATTCCTTGGCGAACACCTTGCTCCCCTCGAGCTGCGCGGCTTCGCGCGACGGGCCGAAGATCCTTAATTTTGCTTTTTCGAAATCGTTGACGATCCCGGCCACCAGCGGCGCTTCCGGGCCGACCACGGTCAGGTCGATCTTTTTCTCTTTGGCGAATTTGATCAGTGCCGGGATATCCGTCACCTCGATCGCAACGCACTCGGCGATGTCGGAAATGCCGCCGTTCCCCGGGGCGCAGTAAATTTTCTCGACCCGCGGACTTTGTTTGATTTTCCAGGCCAGGGCATGTTCCCGCCCGCCGGAACCGATGATGAGAATTTTCATATTAAAACTCCTATAATTGTCACCACGTCACCATGCCACAACGTCACTCGCAAAACCTTAAAAACTCTGCTTGTGACTTGGTGTCGTGGTGCTCTGGTGACTTTACTCAAACACAATTTTTCTTTTTATATCTTTTATGACTTTTCCGATCACAAAATTCGGCTCGCCCTGCTTCGCCAAGAACACCCGCACAGCACGGACATCGCGGGCCGCCACGACCAGCGCCAGGCCGATACCCATATTAAAGGTGCGGAACATTTCTGGGTTACTTATTTTACCTTTTTTCTGCAGCAATGGAAATATTTTTGGCGGCTTCCAGCTGGCGCGATCAATGACAAAACATTTTCCGGACGGCAGGATTTTCGTGAGTTTTTCGTAAAACGCGCCGCCCGTGATATGGGCGATGCCTTTCACCGGAAATTTTTCAAGTAACTTCAAGACCGGTTTAACATAAATTTTCGTCGGCGCTAAAAGTTCCGCAGAATACCGCTTTTGCTCGGCGAGCGACAAGACCCGGCGCACCAGAGAATACCCGTTCGAATGGATCCCGCTCGATGCCAGGCCGATCACCATATCGCCTGCCTTGATCCTGGAGCCGTCGATGATCTTTGCCTTCTCCACGACCCCCACGGTGAAGCCGGCCAGATCGTAGTCTTCCCTTTTATACAGCCCCGGCATTTCCGCGGTCTCGCCGCCGATCAAACTGCAGCCGGCCTGACGGCAGCCTGTAGCGATGCCTTTCATCACGTCGGTCAAAATCCGGCGGTCCAAATGCCCGCACGCCAGATAATCCAAAAAGAATAACGGTTTGGCGCCCACGCACAAAATATCATTCACGTTCATCGCCACGAGATCTATACCGATAGTGTCGTGCTTGCCGGCCAGATTGGCGATCAACAATTTTGTCCCCACGCCATCCGTCGAGGAAACTAAGACCGGGTCTTTATATTTTCCGGTCAGGGCATAGAGAGCACCGAACGAACCCTTGCGCACCACGACATCCTTGCTCAGCGTGCGCTTGGTCAATGTCCCGATGCCGGCGACGAATTTATTCGCCGCAGCGATATTAACACCGGCGGATCTGTAGGTGACGGATTTCATATTTAAAAAAGTTTATATAAACTTTAGCCCTCAGTCGTCAGCCTTCAGCTTTCAGCTAAAAATTTTAGCTGATGGCTGAAAGCCGATAGCTGATAGCTTACAATATTAGTTTTTCCTTCACGTAATTAACACCATTTTCAAAAATCTTTGCGCCGTCGCCAAATTTGCCGTTCTTCGGCAGCCGGGTCCAGCTCGGATGCTGCGTAAAAAGAAAGTGCCGTTCCGGATGCGGCATCAGCCCCAGGATCCGCCCGGTCTTGTCTGTGATCCCGGCGATATCATCGACCGAGCCATTGGGATTTTCCGGATACTGCGGCTGTCCGCCGGATTCCGTGCAATACCGGAAGGCGATCTGGCCGTTGGCCTTTAAACATTTCAATATCTCCGCGTCCTGAGAAACAAATTTCCCCTCGCCATGCGCGACCGGCAAATAGATCATTTTCTTTAAACCAGCGAGCCATGGACTTTGACCCTCGACACGCAAATGAGTCCAACGGTCTTCAAATTTTCCGGAATCATTGGTCATAAGCGTCGTTGTGACCGCCGTGTCGCGATCGTTCTCTTCCTGGGCCGTCAAAGGGCCGGGGAGAATCCCGGCTTTCACCAGGATCTGAAAGCCATTACAAATTCCTATGAGCAATTTTCCGTCGCTGATAAAACGGCGGAGATCCTCGCCTAATTTAAGGCGCAATTCATTGGCAAAAATTCTGCCTGATTCGATATCATCGCCGTAGGAAAATCCGCCGGGCAAGGCAAGGATATGATAATCCTGCAGGCTGACTTCCTTATTAAGCAGCCGGTTAATGTGCACCAAGTCCACGGCTGCGCCGAACGTTTTAAAAGCGAACACTGTCTCGGCATCACAGTTGGTGCCGGCGGTACGCAGGACGAGAACTTTTACGGAATTACTCATATTGGCTTTCAGCCTTCAGTCGTCAGCTCTCAGCAGCTGATAGCTGAAAGCTGATGGCTGATAGCTAAGAAATCACCATTGCAACGGTTTCTTCCAGGCTGTTTTAAGATCATTGATATTGGCATTCAAACACACTTTTTTATCTAAACCATACACCACAAATTCCGGCGTTTTTTCCACGCGGCCGAGATTGCCCCAGGCGATCCCTTTTAACAATTTTTCAAACCGCTGCTGATTTTCCGCCGCAACCTCGACGATCAAACGGGAATTGGATTCGGCAAAAGCGACCACGGCATCGCGCCTGATCTTTCCCAGGCACGGAACCTGATCCAAACGGATCGTCGCTCCCCAGCCGCCGCTAAAAGACATTTCAGCCAAGGCCGTCACCAGCCCCCCTTCCGAACAATCGTGCATGGCGGCAACGAGGCCCTGCTGCACAGCTTTGTTTAAAGCGCGAAATATCTGCAAACCATTCTTGGTATCGACCTTGGGAACATGCTCTCCCAAAAGCCCCAAGGTATCCAAATAAACCGAACCGCCCAATTCATCCGCGGTTTTTCCGACGAGGTAGATCGCATTTCCCGGTTTCTTAAAATCCATGGTGGTGCATTTGGTGACATCCTCCACGATCCCGATCGCCGAGATCAAGATCGTTCCGGGGATCGCGATGGACCGCTTGCCTTGCGTATATTCATTATACAAACTGTCCTTGCCGGAGATGAATGGAACGCCGTAATCCAGCGCAATTTTATAACATCCTTCGGCGCAGCGCACCAGGCTGCCCAGCCGGTCCGGCTTGTCCGGATTGCCCCAGCAAAAATTATCCAAGATCGCAACGCGCCCCACATCCCCGCCCACGGCCACGATCTGGCGCAGCGCTTCATCGATGCAGGAGGCGGCCATCCAATAAGGGTCGATCATGCCGTACCGCGGATTGATCCCGTTGGCGATCGCGATCCCTTTGGTTGATCCGAGCTTCGGCGCAAGCACGCTCGCGTCCGACGGGCCGTCGCATTTAAGCCCGACCAGCGGCTTCACGACACTCGCGCCCTGAACCTCATGATCGTATTGGCGGATCACCCATTCCTTGGAACAAACATTGTAATGCGAAAGAATATCAAATAAACTTTCCGTCAGATCCGGTGAGGCGGAAAATTTTTCCTTTTTTAATTTCGGGGCGGCCCACACCGCTTCTTTCATCCCCTTGGGATGGCCGTTGTGCAAGAACGCCATGTCCAGGTCGCAGACCTGACAATCTTGAAAGAAAAGTTCCAACCGTTTGCTGCCGGAAAATTCGCCGATCACAGTGGCCTCGACGTTCTCGCCGCTAAAAATTTCTTTTAAACGCTGGATCTTATTCTGCGGCACGGAAATGACCATCCGTTCCTGCGATTCCGAGATCCAGACCTCGGTGTAATTGAGCCCCTGATATTTGAGGGAAACTTTATCCAGCTGCACCCGCGCGCCTAACTCCTGGCCCATTTCGCCCACCGCGCTGGAAAGCCCGCCGGCCCCGCAATCGGTGATCGCCGAATACAAATTCTCGTCGCGCGCCTTTAAAAGCGCGTCCATCATTTTCTTTTCCTGGATCGGATTGCCGATCTGCACCGCACC
>Ga0155077_1031_pt2 | contig 30886 bp, 50 predicted proteins | sample RifCSPhighO2_01_FD_106045 | JGI IMG/M metagenome (GOLD analysis project Ga0155077, IMG submission 106045) | Omnitrophica WOR_2 bacterium RIFCSPHIGHO2_01_FULL_48_9
GTTCAAGTTCAGATCCTTCTCGAGTTTTTAAAGGACATCATATGCCCGGTCAAATGGGAGATGATTATTTAACGATCCAGAACCTGCGTGTTATGAAAGTCGATGTTGAGAACAATTTGGTGTTGGTTGCCGGCGCCGTTCCTGGGAAAGCCCATAATTGCGTGGTGGTTATGTTCTCTAAGAAAAAGCTATTTAAGTCTCTGGATGAAGAAAAAGTTGTACACGTGGTGAAGAAAAATCCGATGAAGCAGAGCAAGGCCGCCGTTGGAAAGGCAAAGAAGTAATATGTTAAAACTACCTGTTTATAATTCTGACGGAAAAGAGGCAGAAACGCTGGAGCTCCCGGAAAGTATTTTTGGCGCTGCCGTGAACAAGAAGGTGCTGCACCAAGTGGTCTTGATGTATCAAGCCAATTTGCGGTCCGGTACGGCATCCACTAAGGAGCGCGGTTCTGTTTCCGGTGGAGGCAAAAAACCCTGGCGACAAAAAGGCACCGGTCGAGCCCGTGCGGGTTCAAACCGTTCGCCGTTGTGGCATAAAGGCGGTATTGTTTTTGGTCCGCATCCGCGAGATTTTAGCTATGATGTGCCGCGGCAGACGAAGACAGTGGCTTTGCGCGAGAGCGTTAACGCGAAATATACGGAAAAAGATTTGTTATGTGTAACGGATTTTAAAGGAAAACTTTCAAAAACAAAAGAGTTCGCAAAAATTTTATCCACCTTGAAGTTGGAAGGAAAAATCCTAGCGCTGCTTGATGAAAGTGATCCCAGTGTTATGACCGCCTCCAGGAACATTGCGCATTTTAACATTATGCGGGCGATGGATGTCACGGCGTATGATATTCTGCGCAACAAAAAACTTTTGGTAACGAAGTCGGCGTTCAAGAATCTTTTGCGGCGAATTTTGAGGAAAACAAAATGACCGCGTACGATATTGTTAAAACATTGTTAAGAACGGAAAAAGGGTCCAGCCAGGAACCGCAGCGGAAATACCTTTTTCAGGTTTTTCGACGGGCGAATAAAATTCAGATCCGCCGAGCGGTGGAAGAGATTTATAAGGTAAAGGTTGAGGCGGTCAACACCGCCATCGCCGCCGGAAAAAGAAAACGAGTCCGTCAAGAGTTCGGCCACACCAGCGATTGGAAAAAGGCCGTGGTAACGCTGCAAGACGGTTTTAAAATTGATGTGACCTAAGTGAGGTATCGACGTGGGAATTAAAAGATTTAAACCAACAACCAATGGAGTAAGGCATGCGGCGATTTCCGATTTTAGCGAAATCACCAAGAGTTATCCGGAAAAATCGCTTTTACGCCCTTTAAAGAGCTCCGGCGGACGGAATTCCTATGGCCGTATGACGATGCGTTATCGCGGCGGCGGCCACAAGAAAATGTATCGCATGATTGATTTTAAAAGGGACCGTCTGGATATTGCGGCGGATGTGCTGGCGATTGAATATGACCCGAACCGTACCGTACGCATTGCGCTGGTTCAATATCCGGATAAAACAAAAGCGTATATTCTGGCCCCGCTCGATGTGAGGGTCGGCAATAAGGTGATCAGCAGCCATAATCCTGACGTTGAAATTAAGGCGGGGAACTGCATGCCGTTACGCAACGTTCCCCTAGGCGCAGCAATTCACAATATTGAATTGAAAGCCGGCCGCGGAGGACAAATTGTCCGCTCGGCAGGAACCGCTGCTCAAATTATGGCCAAAGAAGGGGATTATGCGCATGTGCGGCTTCCTTCGGGTGAAGTCCGTATGATCGCTTTAAATTGCCGATGCACGATAGGACAGTTAGGAAATGTCGAGCACGAAACGATTTCGATCGGTAAGGCAGGACGTAATCGCTGGAAAGGCCGACGTCCGCATGTGCGCGGCGTGGTTATGAACCCAGTGGATCATCCGCACGGCGGCGGGGAAGGAAAATCTCCGCAGGGGAATCCTCATCCGGTTTCCAAGTGGGGACAAAAATCCAAGGGATTGAGAACAAGGACAAAACGAAAATATTCTGCACAATTTATTTTGAAGAGAAGGGCACCTTAATATGTCGCGTTCGATCAAAAAAGGACCATTTGTTGAAGAGGCGTTACTCAAGAAATTAAACCGTATGATTTCTTCCGGGCAAAGGCAGCCCCTTAAGACCTGGTCGCGCCGTTCCACGATCACGCCGGATTTTGTCGGATATACGATTTCAGTTTATGACGGCCGAAAGCATGTACCGGTGTTTATTACGGAAAATATGGTGGGTTATAAATTCGGTGAATTTGCACCGACCCGTACATTTAGGAAGCACGGCGGCGTGAAGGCCAAAAAAGCTTCCCAATTAACGTAAGGTCAGGATTGAAAAATATGATTGCTAAAGCTCAAGGACGATATATTCGCATGTCTGCCATGAAAATGCGTCAGGTGATTGACCTGATCCGCGGCAAAGATGTGACTTCCTCATTGGTCATTTTGACCCATGTGGAGAAAAGGGCTACGCGTGATATAGAAAAAGTCCTCAATTCTGCTATCAGCAATGCCAAGCAAAAGGGATTAAGCGAGAATCAGCTTTTTATCTCTAAGATTGTGGCTAATAATGGGCCTATGTGGAAGCGGTATCGCGCGGCGACTTTCGGGCGGGCTACGGAAATTTTAAAACGCACCGCACACTTAACCGTTGAATTAGATTTAATTACTAAATAAGGAGTAGAACCGGTGGGACAAAAAGTTAGTCCGTTATTAATGAGAATTGGTTATATCAAGAACTGGCGCAGTGTCTGGTTCGCTGATAAAAATCAGTATACTAAAAATGTTCAAGAAGATTATAAGGTGCGGAAATTTATTCGTAAAAGATTTGAGCAGGCGGCAATCTCGCGTATCGAAATCGAGCGGCTCGCCGATAAAACAAAGATCATTATTTACACGGCCCGGCCGGGGGTGATTATCGGTCGACGCGGGGCAGATATTGATCGTTTGAAAGAAGAGCTGGGAAAAATCGTTACGCTTAAAGAAGTTGCCATCGAACCGCGTGAAATTAAGAATCCCAATGTCGATGCCCAGTTGATCGCGCAAAATATTGCGTTTCAGTTGGAAAAGCGTGTGGCGTTCCGCCGGGCGGTCAAAAGAGCCATGGAACAGGCGATGCAGTCGGGTGCCAAAGGAATTAAGGTGAGCGTGGCTGGCCGGTTAAACGGTGCGGAAATGTCCCGCCGGGAAAAATATTTATTAGGAAAACTTCCTTTGCATACTCTGCGGGCGGATGTTGATTACGGTTTTGCCGAGGCTCATACAACTTATGGATTGCTGGGCGTTAAGGTTTGGGTGTATAACGGCGATGTGATCCTGGAAAGAAGTAAATTTGTAAAAAAGGCTGTACCGGTCGAAGCGGTGGTGAATGCAGGTAAGGGAGAGTAAGTGATATGTCGATGATGCCAAAGAGAGTGAAATATCGAAAATCCCAGCGCGGAAAAAATCGCGGGATTTCGGTCCGAGGTTCGAAGCTTGCGTTTGGTGAATATGGCTTGAAAGCTTTGGAAAACGGGTATATTAAAGCGATTCATATTGAGGCGGCGCGTGTTGCGGTAGCCAGAAAATCCCATGGTGCCGGCCGGTTATTTATTAATATTTTTCCTCATAAGCCGGTTACCAAGAAACCTGCCGAAACCCGTATGGGAAAAGGCAAGGGAGAATTAGATCACTGGGTGGCCCCGGTCAAACGAGGCCGGGTGATGTTTGAGCTTTCAGGTCTTCCCGAAGATTTTTCCAAACGAATTCTTCGTTTGGTGGCCTTTAAATTGCCGATTCGATCCAAATTTATCAGTCGAACCGCAGCTTAAAATTTTTAAGACTTTTGGATTATTCCAGAAGTGAAGATGAGGTTTTTTATGAAAGTTAAAGAATACCGAGCCATGAGCTCAGAAGAGTTGCTGCAAAAAGAAAAAATATTCAAGAAAGAATTGTTTGATTTGAATTATCAGCGTCGGATGGGGCAGGTGGAGAAGCCCGGCAGGTTCCGCAATATCAGAAAAGGCATTGCCCGAATTTTGACTATTTTAAAAGAAAGAGAAAATGATGGAAGCAAGAGATAATCGTCGAAAATTTTTAACCGGAACGGTCGTCAGCGACAAGATGAACAAAACGCGGGTTGTTCAGGTGCAATGGACGTCGAAGCATCAGCAGTATGAAAAAGCTATTAAACGGGCGGTCAAATACAAAGCGCATGATGAGCAGAATACTTCAAAGGCCGGGGATGTGGTGAAAATCATGGAAACGCGTCCGCTTTCGAAGGAAAAACGTTGGGTTATCAGCGAGATCTTAACCAAGAATTAGGGAAGTACCATGCTTTATTTAAAATCAATTATGGATGTGGCTGATAATACCGGAGCTCGCAAGGCGTCGCTGATCAGTGTGCTCAATTGTAAAGGCAAGATGTGCGCGCATGTGGGAGATATCGTCCGCGTCAACATCAAAGAATCTGCGCCGGAGGCGGCCGTTAAAAAAGGCCAGATGTCCAAAGGTATTGTTGTCCGGACAAAGGCCAATATCCGTCGGCCGGACGGCACGTATGTGCGTTTTGATAGCAATGCCGTTGTTTTGATCGATGATGCCGGAAATCCTAAGGGAACACGCATTTTTGGACCGGTGGCCCGTGAATTACGCAATATGGAATATATGAAAATTGTTTCTTTAGCCCCAGAGGTTGTTTAATATGTTACGCATTCGAAAAAATGATCAAGTGCTGGTGATTGCCGGAAAAGATAAAGGCAAACGCGGAAAAGTGATCCGGATTATCCCTAATAACCAGCGAGCGATCGTGGAAGGAATTAATCTGGTCAAAAAATCCCGCCGTCGAACCCAGCAGAATCAGCAAGGCGGGTTGGTGGAAATGGAATCGCCGATCCATGTTTCCAATATCATGCTGATTGACAAAAAAACCAATGAAGCGACCCGGTTTGGGATTTCTATTCTGAAGGATGGAACAAAAGTGCGTATCAGCAAAAAAAGTGGAGAGGTCATTTAAGATGCCGCCGCGTTTATTGAAAAGATATAGAGAAGAAGTCGTTACCCAGGTGCAAGAGAAATTCGGAATTAAAAATCCGATGGCGGTTCCGCGGTTAGAAAAGATCGTTGTGAACATGGGTGTCGGTGAGGCCATTAACGATCTGAAGATCATGGACGTTGCCTTGGCTGATCTGACGATGATCACCGGACAGAAACCTATGCTGCGTCGGGCAAAAAAAGCCATTTCGAATTTTAAATTAAAGATCGGCCAGCCGGTGGGGTGTAAGGTGACTTTGCGCCGTGCCAAAATGTATGAATTTATGGACCGTTTAGTAAACGTTGCTATCCCGCGCGTGCGTGATTTCAACGGTGTTCCCAAAAAAGCTTTTGACCGGGAAGGTAACTACACGTTAGGCATTACGGATCAAACAATTTTTCCGGAAGTGGATACGGGAAAATTGCAGCGTACGCAGGGAATGGATATCACCTTTGTTTTTGATCATGGCCCCAAAGAGCACACTTTAGAAGTATTGCGTTTGTTAGGGATGCCGTTTAGTAAATAAATATAAAATTTGTTAGTTTAAAGGAAAACTATGGCCACCCCAAAATACATTGGAATTGCTGAACAACAGCTAGTTGTATTTGGGGTAGTCATAGTTATTTCTAAATATAAAATTTGTTAGTTTAAAGGAAAACTATGGCCAAAAAAGCATTAATTAATAAATCACGGCAAAAACCAAAATTTCCAGTGCGTCAACACAATCGCTGTTTGATTTGCGGACGCCCTCGGGGATATTTGCGACGGTTCGGAACATGTCGTATTTGTTTTAGAGAATTGGCCTGGAAGGGTGAAATCCCAGGCATTAAAAAAGCAAGCTGGTAAAAAGAGGTCTTCAATTATGTCTTTATCTGATCCTATAGCGAATTCATTGACGAATATCCGTAATGCCGCACAGGCCCGTAAAGAAACGGTGGATATTCCGGCTTCAAAGTTGGTCGAACGTATCCTGCAGATTTTTAAGGAAGACGGTTATGTCGAAGATGTCCGCTTGCTGAAGGATACTACGCAAGGAACATTAAAAGTTTATTTAAAATATGAAAATAAGAAATCCGTCATTCGCGGGCTCAAGCGTATCTCTAAGCCGGGATTAAGGATTTATTCCGAGCATGATAGATTGCCCCGCGTTTTGAACGGGTTGGGAACAGCCATTATTTCAACGTCGAAGGGTCTGATGCGCGACCGCGAAGCCCGCAAGCTTAAAATCGGCGGCGAGGTTCTCTGTTACGTTTGGTAATTTGAGGAAAAACATATGTCAAGAATCGGTAAAATTCCAGTAAGTTTCCCTAAAGAAGTGAAGGTCGCCTTCGACGGTCTGCTCGTGCGCATTGAAGGACCAAAAGGAAAATTGGACTTGAATCTTCCCCTGGGGATCAAAGTGGAACAGAAAGATTCGACTTTGGTCGTGGACCGGCTTAATAATACGAAGCAAAGCCGTTCTAATCATGGAACGATTCGTGTTCATCTGGTGAATATGATCGAGGGAGTTACCAAAGGTCATAAAAAGGAATTGGAAATCCAGGGCGTTGGTTTTCGTGCCCAGATCAAAGGGGATGCGTTGCTGCTCAATTTAGGGTTCAGCCATCCGGTTGAATATAAATTTCCCAAAGAAATCAAGGTCTCTGCACCCCAGCCGACGCAGGTTGTTGTGGAAGGAATAGATAAGACTTTGGTGGGTCGGGTTGCTGCGAATATCCGCGACATTAAACCGCCAGAACCGTATAAAGGCAAAGGGATCCGTTATTTGGGTGAAGCCATTCGTAGAAAACAAGGAAAATCCGTAACAAAGTAAAATTATGATTAATACTCGTGAACAAAAAAGAATTTATCGTCATCAGCGCATCCGTAAAGATGTTCAAGGAACAACCGAACGTCCGCGCCTGTGTCTGCACCGCAGCTTGAAGAATTTGTTTGCCCAAATTATCGATGATACAACCGGCAAGGTTATCGTGGGCAAGTCCACTTTGGCCAAGGATATTAAATCAAAAATCAAAAGCGGCGGCAATGTCAAAGCAGCCACAGTTTTAGGCGCCAGCGTGGCTGAGGTTGCTATCAGCAAGGGAATTAAAAAAGTGTCATTCGATCGTTGCGGGAATCTCTATCATGGTCGAATTAAAGCTTTCGCCGATGCCGCTCGTGGCGCCGGATTAGAATTTTAGGATTAAGGAAAAAATTATGGAAAATGATAAGTTTCGCAAGCGTGATAATAAAGGAATAAAAGGGCCGGATTTTAAATCGCGGCGTAAAACTCCCGGCGGCCCGGAGGAACCAGCCCAGGCGGTTATTGAAGAACCGGCCTTGCGCGCGGCAGCCATAAATTCTGAATTTGTTGAAAAAGTTTTGGCCATCAACCGTGTCACCAAAGTCAACAAGGGCGGTAAAAAAATGTCCTTTAGTGCTTTGGTCGTGGTGGGTGACGGCCGGGGAAAAGTTGGTTACAGCCTGGGAAAAGCCAGCGAAGTCGCTAACGCCATTAAAAAAGCTTTGACGCGGGCCAAACGAAGCATGGTCATGATCCCGATGAAGGGAACGACGATTACGCATGAAGTGATTGGTCAATGCGGTGCTGCGGTTGTGATGTTAAAGCCTGCTTCCCAAGGTACGGGCGTTATCGCTTCCGGTCCGGTGCGTGCGATTTGTGACGGAGCCGGGATCCGTGATATTTTAACGAAATGCCACCGTTCGAATAATCCAGTCAATGTGGTCAAAGCTACGATGGAAGGTTTAAGCCGCTTAAAGCCGGCCAGGGTCTATGTTCCTATCGAAGCCGCGGCGAGTTAATTGAGGAATAGGTTATGTTCATTCATGAATTAAAATCACCGGCAGGATCGAGAAAACGACGCAAGATCGTTGGCCGCGGGAAAGGTTCCGGTCACGGAAAGACATCCTGTAGAGGGATGAAAGGACAGAATTCTCGGTCAGGTCGCGCCACTCGCTTAGGTCATCAAGGCGGCCAGATGGCTTTAATTCGTCTTATTCCTAAGGTGGGATTTAATAGTAAACGACCGATCCTCTATCAAGTGGTTAAATTGGAAAGTTTGACGCGCTTCAAAGAAGGCACGGTCGTTGATGCCGCCTTTTTAAAGTCGCATCAATTAATATCCAGCAGCCGTAAACCCTATAAAATTTTGGGAGACGGTGAATTTAAGAAATCTTTGATTTTCCGGGCGCATAGTTTTTCGAAAACGGCAGAAGACAAAATTATTAAAGCCGGCGGCAAAGTCGAAACGATTTCGGGAATTAATCCTGCAGCGGAAGCTGCTGCAGAACCGAAGAAATAAAAACGAAAACAATATCTGAATGCTCTCTGCATTTACTAATTGTTTTAAGATTCCAGAGTTAAAAAAGAAAATTCTTTTTACTTTAGGGATCATTGTTGTTTATCGTATTGGATGTTATATCCCGACACCCGGGGTGAATGGCGCGGTGTTGGCTGAGTTCTTTGAAAGAATGAATACGACCTCCGGAGGCAGCATATTCACTATTATGAATATGTTTTCCGGCGGGTCATTAGAGAAATTGACGATCTTCTCTTTAGGGATCATGCCGTACATCTCAAGCTCGATCATTATGCAGCTTTTGACAGCGGTGATCCCGGCCCTGGAGAAATTAGCGAAAGAAGGACAGGCCGGTTACCACAAGATCAATCAGTACACGCGCTATGGAACGGTCGTCTTGTCCCTCGTCCAATCTTATTTTATTGCGCTTTGGTTGGAAAGTCCGCAGGCGTTTGAAGGGTTACACTTGGTGAATAATCCCGGATTTGGTTTTCGGGTGATCACGACCTTGACGTTGACCGCCGGGACGATCTTTCTGATGTGGTTGGGGGAACAGATTCAAGAACGCGGGATCGGTAACGGCATTTCTCTTATTATTACGGCAGGGATCATTTCTGCTGCTCCCGCTGCTATTAATAATGTGATCTTGCTGCTTTCGCCTGAGACCGTGGGTGTGCGTCAATTGCAGCCGCTGACCCTGTTGATCATGGTTTTCTTTCTGGTCGCCGTTGTCATTTCCATTACTTTGATAACCCAGGGGCAAAGAAGAATTCCGGTTCAGTATGCGCGGCGGATCGTAGGGCGTAAAGTTTACGGTGGGCAAAGTACCTATATCCCGCTCAAAGTTGACACGGCCGGCGTTATCGCCATTATCTTTGCGCAATCGATTATTCTTTTTCCGGCGACGTTGGCAAGTTTTATTCCGCACCCGTGGTTTCAAGGAGTTGCGGGGTACATTGCCCGAGGACATTTTTGGTATTATTTTTCGTATGGGTTGCTGATTGTTTTCTTTTGTTATTTTTATACGGCGATTGTTTTCAATCCGGTTGATGTTGCTGAGAACATGAAGAAGCATGGCGGATTTATCCCCGGTGTCCGGCCGGGAACGCAGACATCGGATTTTCTGGATTTCATTATGACGCGGATTACTTTGGCTGGGTCGTTGTTTGTTTGCGTGATTGCTATTATGCCGGATGCGATCATGGCTTCATTTAAAGTGCCGTATTTGGTGGCTTCGTTCTTTGGCGGAACAGGTGTCTTGATTATCGTGGGTGTTATGCTGGATACCATGAAGCAGGTCGAATCGCATCTTTTAATGCGTAATTATGATGGATTTATGCGCTCCGGACATTTAAGAGGACGGCGCGCTTAAATTTTCTCTATGCAAATTATTTTGTTGGGACCACCGGGAGCAGGGAAAGGGACGTTAGCTGCATTATTGAAAGAAACGTTCAAGCTGGCGCACATCTCAACCGGAGATCTTCTGCGGGAACAGATGAAGGCCAATACGAAATTAGGCGGCGAGATTAAGAAGTTTGTTGAAAATGGGCAATTGGTGCCGGATGGAGTCGTTACTCTGATGGTGAAGCAGAAGATGGCGGATGCGAAAATTCTTCGTTCGGGTTTTATGCTGGACGGGTTTCCGCGGACGGCGACCCAGGCGCAGGATTTGGACAAGATTTTAGCCAAAATTCAGCCCATTGATTGTGCGTTATATATGGAATCAACGCTTCCGGTGATTTTGAAGCGATTAACCGGACGCCGCGTATGCCGGAATTGCGGGGCTCTTTTCCATGTCGTAAATAAACCGCCGGCCAAGGAAGGTATCTGTGATTCGTGCGGCGGGCCGTTGTATCAGCGGTCGGATGATAATGAGGAAACGATTAAGAAACGTATGGATGTTTATTTAGAAAGCACTCAGCCGGTCATTGATTATTATAAAAAGCAGGGGAAATTAGTCAAAGTAGATGGTGATAAGGATTCAGCTAAATTGCACGCAGAGCTGACGAAGATTTTTAATGCGGACAGGAAATCCCATAAGGATCAAAAATCCGGACGAAATTGAAATTCTTCGCGAAGCGGGAAGAATTTTGGCAGTTATTACGAATGAATTAAAGCGTTCTTTAAAATCGGGTGTAAAGACACAAGACATTGACCGGCAGGCAGAAGAGCTGATGGCCGTCCATAAAGTAAAGCCGGCGTTTAAAGGATACCGCGGTTTTCCGAAAAGTATTTGTATCTCCTTAAACGAGCAGGTGGTGCATGGTATCCCTGGTCCGCGCGTTATCAAGGAGGGCGATATCGTGAGCTTGGATGTCGGTATTGTGTTCCGAGATTATTTTTCCGACACCGCGGTGACCGTCGGGATCGGCAGGATTCACCCCAAATTGCAGAAATTGCTCGAGGTCGCGGAAAAATCACTTTATAAAGGGATCGCGCAGGCCAAGGTCAACAATCATCTGTCCGATATATCCTTTGCGGTTCAGAATTTTGTAGAATCAAATAATTTTGCCGTGGTGAGGGATTTTGTCGGGCACGGCATCGGCCGGGCGCTTCATGAAGAACCAGAAGTTCCTAACTTTGGGCCGCCTCGTCAAGGACCGATCCTGAAAGAGGGCATGGTATTGGCCATTGAACCCATGGTGAATTTAGGAACCTGGAAGACAAGAATTTTAGAGGATGGTTGGACGGTGGTTACGGAAGACGGATACGCTTCAGCGCATTTTGAGCATACGATCGCTATAACAAGTACCGGCCCAGAGATATTAACAAAGTAGTAAAGGGATGATAGGAGTTAAGGTTTAAGGGCAATGATAAGATGACAGGAGTTATGATTTAAGGAAAATCATGGCGAAAGAAGATCTCATAGAAGTGGAAGGCGTTATTGCCGAGGCTCTTCCGAATGCTATGTTTCGGGTAGAATTAGACAATGGTCACAAAGTTTTAGCCCATATTTCTGGAAAGATTCGAATGAATTTTATCCGTATTCTGCCAGGGGACCGAGTGAAGGTTGAACTTTCACCGTATGATTTAACGCGAGGACGCATAACGTTTCGCTGTAAGTAATCAGATTTTTCAATGAGGTGAGGAGCAGAGGGAAGGCATGAAAGTCAAATCAGCAGTCAAAAGAATTTGCAGTAAGTGTAAAATTATTAAACGTAAAAATGTCGTTAGGGTTATTTGTGCTAACCCTAAGCATAAACAAAGACAAGGATAAAGCATGCCCAGAATACTTGGTGTTGATATTCCTAAAGAAAAACGGATTGAGGCTTCGCTTTCGTATATTTATGGTATTGGGCCGACCCGAGCCCGGTGGGTTTTAAGTCAAGTCAAGATCGATAGCGGTAGACGAGCCAAGGATTTGACAGACGAGGAGATCGCGAAGATCACCAATTTTATTCAAAATAATTTTGTGACGGAAGGGGACCTGCGACGAGAAATTCAGCAAAATATTCGACGCTTAGGCGATGTCGGTCATTATCGCGGTCTTCGTCATCGTAAGGGTTTGCCGGTCCATGGACAAAGGACCCGCACCAATGCCCGTACCCGTAAAGGAAAGAAACCGATCTTAGGGTCGATGAAGCCGGCGGCACCAGCGGCGGCTCCAGCACCTAAAAAGTAGTCACGCGGGATTTGAAAGGAAAATATGTCAACAAAAACAGAAAAAAGTAAGAAAAAAAATCTTAAAGGGATCACCAGCGGTATTGTTCATATTCAGGCAAGTTTTAACAATACGATCGTGTCGATCACCGATAAGCAAGGGAACGTCATCGTGTGGTCAAGCCCGGGGGTTGTCGGATTCAGCGGCTCCAAGAAATCAACGCCTTTTGCCTCCCAGGTGGCTGCTTCGGATGCAGCGCGGAAAGCCAAGGATATGGGTTTGCAGACGGTCGAGGTTTTGGTGAAAGGTCCCGGATCAGGCCGTGAATCGGCGATCCGCGCCTTACAGGCAGCCGGACTCACCGTTACTTCTATTAAAGATATTACGCCATTGCCGCATAATGGTTGTCGTGCCAGAAAGAAACGCAGAGTTTAATTTAAGATTTAAGAAAGAGAGGAACTAATTTCATGGGAAGAAATTTAGGCCCCAGTTGTCGTCAATGTCGTCGAGAGGGGGAAAAGCTGTTTTTGAAAGGAACGCGATGCACTTCGCACAAATGTGCCATTGACCGGAGGCAATATGCCCCTGGCCAGCATGGTGCCAAGCGTACGAAGCTGTCAAACTACGGTTTGCAGTTACGTGAAAAGCAAAAGCTAAAAAGGATCTACGGCCTTCTTGAACGGCAATTCCGATTGTATTTCGCCAAAGCAGCCCGTAAAAAGGGTGTTACCGGTACCATGTTGCTGCAAAATTTGGAAACACGATTGGATAATGTGGTTTTTCAGATGGGCTTTGCCGCTTCCCGCAATGAAGCTCGGCAGATTGTCGGCCATGGTTTTGTCCTGGTCAATGATAAGCCGGTCAATATTCCTTCCTTTTCCGTGAAAGAAAACGACGAAATTTCCTTTCAGCCGCAAAAGAAAAGTCTGGAATTCATCAAAGAAAATATCAAGGCCACCGCGGAACGCAACTCGCCCGCCTGGTTGGAAGTGGATAGAGATCACTTAAAGGGGAAAGTCAAACGGCTTCCTCAACGTGAAGATATACAGTATCCGGTCAACGAGCAATTAGTTGTCGAACTTTATTCGAGATAAGAGCTCTTTTTATTTCAATTATTTTAGGAGGAAAACATGGGGATTAAGTGGCGAGATTTTCAAATGCCCAAAAGGCTTGATTGTGATGAGTCAGTTTACACCAGTACATATGGTCGTTTTATTGCCGAGCCATTTGAGCGAGGGTACGGAGTCACTTTAGGAAATTCTTTGCGACGTATTTTGCTCTCTTCTATCGAGGGAAGCGCCGTTACTTCCATAAAGATCGAAGGGGTGCAGCATGAATTCTCTACTGTCCCGGGTGTTTTGGAAGCGGTGACCGAACTGGTGCTCAATATTAAAGGCCTGGTTCTCAAATCACATTCCAAGGTTCCTAAAATTGTTTATATCAAAGCCGATAAAAAAGGCGAGGTGAAGGCCAAGGATATTATTTGCGATGAGACGGTGGAGATCATTAACCCCGATCATCACATTGCCACCTTGACGCGGGATACGCGTTTTCATGTGGAATTGGAAGTGGCCAGAGGCCGTGGTTATGTGCCGGCGGAAGCGAATAAAAAAGAGGGAGCCACGTTGGGGACTATCCCGGTGGATTCCATTTTTACGCCGATCACCAAAGTGAATTTCTTTGTCGAGGATACCCGCGTGGGCCAGAGAACCGATTATGACAAATTGATCCTGGAAATTTGGACGAACGGCAGCATTAATCCCAAAGAAGCGTTATTGTATGGCGCCAATATCTCGCAGCGCCATTTGGATGTCTTTGTGAGCTATGGACAGCTTCCGGAAGAACAGGAAGAAGAAGAGGAAGTCTCCGTGGAAGAACAGGCGCTCTATGAAAAATTGCGCTTGCCGATTTCTGAATTGGAACTTTCCGTCCGCAGCGCGAATTGTTTGAAAGAGGCTAACATCAAAACAATCGCCGAACTTGTCAGAAAGACCGAGTCTGAATTGCTGGGTTTCCGCAATTTTGGAAAGAAATCTTTGAATGAGATCAATGAACTTTTAAAAATCATGACTTTGAGTTTAGGTATGAAGATCGATCCTAAGAAATTAAGAAAGAAGGAATAACATGAGACACGGGATTGCTGGAAATCGATTGAACCGTAACCGCAGTTTACGCAAGGCCACCTTGCGCGATATTGCCAAGGCGACTTTAATTCATCAGCGGGTATGCACCACGCTCGCGAAAGCCAAAGAAGCCCGTAAACTGGTGGACCAATTGATTACCCTCGGGAAAAAGGGCGAACTCGTTCATCGCCGCCGAGCCTTCGCAATTCTCTGTGATCATCAAATGGTGAGCGATCTTTTTAATAAAACATCGCCGCGTTTTAAGAATCGTATCGGGGGCTATACCCGTATTATTCCTGCGGCGGGACTTCGCCGGGGAGATAACGCCCAGTTGGCCTATTTGGAATTGACGGAAAAAGACAAAGTGATCATCAGCAATTCCCGTCCCGAGAAGAAGATCAAGTCCAAGACGGTTGATACGGATGCACAGAAGCCGGCCAAAGCCGAGCATCCTCCGGAAAAGCATGAACCGGTAGAAAAGACAAAACCCGCCCTGCCCCATGCGCATCCGCCGCAAGAAGATAAGGGAAAGATCAAAGGGAGTGTCGCGAAGAATTTTACCGGCGGAATAAAGAATATCTTTCGTAAAAAACCATCCGAATAGAATCCCATGAGTCGCATGACCTTGAAGATTAATCAGCGTGTCAAAGACATAGTTGGATCTTCAACCCTCGCGATCACTGCCCGCGCTAAGGAACTGAAAGCTCAAGGTAAAGACCTTGTTAATTTTGCCGCGGGCGAGCCTGATTTTGATACGCCGGATTTTATCAAGGCGGCGGGGATCAAGGCCATTCAAACGGGTTTCACTAAGTACACTCCTTCCACCGGAACCGTTGAGCTCCGCGAAGTCATTGCTCAAAAATTCCTTAAAGATAATCATTTAAAATACGACCCGGCGCAGGTTGTTGTTTCCTGCGGGGCCAAGCACGCCATTTACAACATCATTCAAATCCTCGCCGACGAGGGGGAAGAGGTCCTGATCCCCAGTCCGTACTGGGTCAGTTATCCGGAAATGGTGAAACTGGCCGGTGCCAAATCCAAGTTTCTTCTCACCTCTGAAAAGAATCAGTTTAAAATCACTGCCAAACAGTTAGCGGAGAGCATCACCGACCGGAGCAAGATATTGATCCTCAATTCGCCTTCCAATCCTACGGGGATGGTGTATTCGAAGAAAGAATTGGAAGCGATCGCCGAGGTGTGCGTTAAGCATCAGATCTATGTGCTCAGTGACGATATTTATGAGAAACTTATTTATGACGTTGCGGAATATACGTCGATCGGTTCATTGGGGAAAGACATTTATGATCTCACCATCACGGTGAACGGCGTATCAAAGGCGTATTCGATGACCGGATGGCGCATCGGTTATTGTGCCGGCCCCAAGGAGATCATGGAGTTCATCAAGAAATTTCAAGACCATACCACCTCCAATCCTACCTCGATCAGCCAAATGGCTGCTTTGGAAGCCTTGAAGGCCTCCGACGAGACGGTCCGGCAGATGAGTAGTGAGTTTAAGAAGCGGCGTGATTTAATGGTTTCTGCTTTTGACAAAATACCTTCTATTAGCTATATTAAGCCTCAGGGTGCGTTCTATTTGTTTTGTGATATTTCGAAATTAGGCGATTCGGAAGACATCATGGATCGCTTGCTCAATGAAATATATGTGGCCGGGATCCCGGGGGACAGTTTCGGCGCACCGGGATATGCGCGATTCAGCTTTTCCACTTCGGCAGAGCGAATTGAAGAAGGGGCCAGGCGCATTGCCCAGTGGGTTCAGAAGCGTTAAAATAGCCGTTTAAGTTTGCTAAGGTATTTTTGTTACTGGTCTTTTCCTTACTAATAACAATTGGAAGCCAGTATTAGACCTTTGTCATCTAGAAGAAAAGACCTGGTACATGGCTTCTCTAAAATAATTTTAATGAAGCCAGTACTGCCTTCATTAATCTTTTGGATAAGGCATGTATTGACTTCCTTATATTTTTGGTTGTACAAAGGTCAATAAAGGAGACACGATGGATTTACGCGATCTGCTGCTGATAACGATTCAATCCAGAGCTTCCGACCTGCATCTTACCGAAGATACTCCACCGGTTGTCCGCATTGACGGCGCTTTAGTTTTGACCAAAGTTAATCCTTTATCCCGTGAGCAGCTCAAAAAAATGGTCTACGGGATCATGACCGACAGCCAGAAAGAAAAGTTTGAGCGCGAAAAAGAGTTGGATTTTTCGTTGGCCTTATCCGGGTTAGACCGTTTCCGCGTGAACGTGCATATCCAGCGCGGCTCGGTGGAGGCAGCGTTCCGGCGTATTCCGCTTTTTGTTCCGCAGATGAGCGATTTGGGTTTGCCGATGGTCATCGCGGAGTTTGCCCGCAAGCCCGCGGGATTGGTTTTAGTCACCGGTCCGACCGGAACGGGTAAGACCACCACCTTGGCTTCCATGATCAATTTGATCAACGAGGAAATGGCCAAGATCGTCATCTGCATCGAAGACCCTATCGAGTATATCCATTACAATAAAAAATCGATCATTAAACAGCGGGAAGTTTATGCTGATACAAATTCTTTTGCCGAAGCCTTGAAGCGGTGCTTGCGCCAAGATCCGGACGTTATAGTGGTCGGAGAAATGCGGGATCTAGAGACGATCTCGACTGCCTTGACGGCAGCGGAAACCGGCCATTTGGTTTTAGCGACCTTGCACACCCCCGACGCCCCGCAGACGATCGAACGTATCATCGATGTTTTTCCTCCGTCGCAGCAGCAACAGGTGAAATTGCAGTTAGCCTCATGCTTGGAAGGTGTCGTTTCGCAGATTTTGTTGCCGCGCGCCAACGGGGAAGGCCGTATTTTGGCAACAGAAGTCATGGTCGCCACACCCGGTGTGCGTAATTTGATCCGCGAACAACAAATTGAACAGCTTCCCACCGCCATCCAAACCGGCCATCAGCACGGAATGCATACGATGGATAAATCTTTGCGTGATTTGTATTTGCAAGGGACCATTTCGTATGACACCGCCATCGTTGAAGTCAAAAATATCGAAGAATTTAAGCAGATGTTGCAGAAACATAAATAATTTTTAAAAGGAGTAAAAATGTCTTACCGTGTTACTCTTCTTCCCGGAGACGGTATCGGTCCGGAAGTCACGACCGCCATGCGAAAGTGCGTGGAGGCGACCGGCGTTAAGATTGAATGGGAGGAGCAGCCCGTCGGTGAATTTGCCATTAAAAAGTACGGGACGCCCTTGCCGGATCATGTTCTGGAATCCGTGCGGAAAAATAAAGTTGCCATCAAGGGCCCTATCGTCACGCCCATAGGCACAGGGTTCCGTTCGGTCAATGTCCAGTTGCGCCAGGCCCTGGATCTTTTTGCGTGTGTGCGCCCTTGCAAATCGTATGAAGGTGTCAGGTCCCGTTATTCCAAGATTGACCTGGTCATTTTTCGAGAAAATACCGAAGATCTCTACGCGGGTATAGAATTCGATATCGGCACCAAAGAAGCCAAACAACTGATCCAGGAGATCAACGGTCTGCAGAAAAGACAGATCCGTGAAGATTCCGCAATTTCCATCAAGCCGATCTCGGTTTTTTGCTCCAAACGGATCGTGAAATACGCTTTTGAATATGCCCTCAAACATAACCGCAAGAAAGTTACGGCCGTGCATAAGGCTAACATCATGAAATTCAGCGACGGCCTGTTCTTACGTTCGGCGCGGGAAGTGGCCGAAGAGTATAAAGGGAAAATGGAATTCGAGGATGTCATCGTCGATAATATGTGCATGCAATTAGTGCAAAAGCCGGAATTGTACGATGTCTTGGTCCTGCCGAATTTATACGGGGATATCGTTTCCGATCTGTGCGCGGGCCTGATCGGCGGTTTAGGGATAGCCCCGGGAGCCAATATCGGTACGGAATGTTCTTTGTTCGAACCGGTTCATGGTTCTGCCCCGAAATATGCCGGCAAGAACAAGGTGAATCCGACAGCGACGATTCTTTCGGGAGTTTTGATGCTGCGCCACCTGCATGAGGATGCGGCTGCCGATCGCCTGGAGACCGCGGTGAAAGACGTCATCCGCGAAAAGAAGCACGTGACGTATGATATGAAAGATGACCGTAATGATCCGAGTGCCGTAGGCACCCAAGAGATGGCCGAGGCCATTTGTAAAAAATTACGTTAAAACATTTTTGAAAATTAATCCTTAGCCCCGTATTTATCCAATCTGCCTCAAGTGATTTGCGATGATACGGGGTTCATTATGTCAGGTAAGAAAATGCAACACACCGCTACTCAACACCGGGCGCATTATCGAGATTTGGGACTCATTTCCTATCAAGAGGCCTGGGATCTGCAGAAAACAACCGTGGATGCGGTCATTGCCGGGGCTGCGCCGGTGCTTTTGCTTTGCGAACACCCGGCTGTCCTGACTTTGGGGCGCTTGGGGGCTGAGGAGCATATCCTTTTTTCCCGGCCCGAGCTGGCGCAAAAGGGGGTAGAGGTTGTCCGTATCGACCGCGGCGGCGAGGTGACGCTGCACAGCCCGGGACAGTTGGTTATCTATCCTATTTTTAATTTGAATTATTTTGGGAAAGATTTGCGGATTTATATGCAAAAACTGGAGCAAGTTGCCATTGATTTATTGCATGATTTTGGTATAGTGGCTAAGAGAATTGACGGCCGGACCGGGGTTTGGGTGGGTCAAGATAAGATCGCTTCTATCGGGGTCGGCGTACGTAAATGGGTTTCGTATCACGGGTTAGCGATCAACATCAATACGGATTTGCAGCTTTTTTCACTGATCCGGCCTTGTGGACTGGATGTGCAAATGACCTCGATGGCAAGGCTTTTAAATCGTCCCGCAGAGCTTGATCTTATCAAAACCAAGATCATCGAACATTTTAGCCGGGAGTTCCATTTGAATTTTACTTCTGAGGAAAAAATATGACCAAGATTTTAGTCCCGGAATTAGGCGAAGGGATTGTCAAAGCGACCGTTGCGTTCTGGCATGTGAAGGCAGGGGATCAGGTCCGGGAAGACGATGACATCGTTGAACTGGTGACCGATAAAGCGACATTTAATGTCCCTGCCAATTGTCCCGGTGTCATCAAAGATATTCTGGTGAAGGAAGGCCAAGAAGCCCGTATCGGAGAAATTTTAGCGATTATCGATGCCAAATAACTGCAGCTCTTATGTCCCCTGAAACTAAAGAACACAAACGACGTGTACTTCTCATGTATATCACTAAGGTCTCCGGTCACCGGCAGGCCACCTTGGCGATCCAGAGATCCTTGCGTTCTATGGATCCCAACGTCGAGGTTCCTTGCATCAATGGTTTTGGGTATACGTATCCGCTTCTGGAAAAAGTCGTCAACCGGGCCTACATGGGGATCATCCGCCGCACCCCCAAGGTCTGGGATTATTTGTATGATAATCCGAATATCGTCAAACAATCGGAATCCCTTAAGAAATTTCTCCACAAAACAAGCCACAAAAAATTATCCAAATTATTCGAGCGCTATAAACCGCAGACGGTTGTCTGCACTCAGGCGTTTCCCTGCGGCATGGTGGCGGATTATAAATTGGCGCATCATCTCAATATTACGCTGATCGGCGTCTTAACGGATTTTGCACCGCATTCTTATTGGTTGAATGAAGGGGTGGATTATTATGTGGTCCCTTCACAGGATATCAAGGACCGCTTTATCATGAAGGGTGTTCCGCCGGATAAGATCAAGGTTTACGGTATTCCCATCAGAATAAAATTCGCCAATCAATTGGACCATCGGCCGATCGCGCAAAAGATAGGGCTGGATATTAATATCCCGGCGGTGCTGATCATGGGGGGCGGGCAAGGGTTAGGCCCGATCAAAGAAGTGGTGGAATCGCTGCTGAATTTAAATTTGAGTTTGCAGTTGATCGTCATCGCCGGAACGAACAAAAAACTTATCCAGTGGCTCAATACCCTGAAGCCGGTGATGAATAAAAAAGTGATTTTTTATGAATATGCCAAGAACGTCGATGAATTGATGGAAGTCGCTACATTGATCATCACCAAGCCCGGAGGGATGACCACGTCGGAATCCTTGGCCAAAGGTTTACCGATGGTGATCATTAATCCGATTCCCGGCCAAGAGATGCGTAATACCGATTTTCTTCTCAAACACGGGATCGGTATCCGTATCGATAAAACAAATAATTTGGCGGAAGAGGTCGAGCTCCTTTTAAAATCACCGGAACGTTTGGCCGCAATGCGTAAAGCGGCTTATGAACACGGCAAGCCTTACGCGGCCCTTAATATCGCAAAATTAATTTTCCAACATCCGAATGACGATGAGACCTAACCGGTAAGCTATGTTTAAATTTTATCTTTATAAGATCAGCCAGTTTATTGTCAACCTTCTGCCGTTACCGCTTTCCTATAGCTTCGGCGTATTTCTTTCGGATCTGCAATGCACTTTTTCTTTCCGCGATCACCGGGCGGTGCGGAATAATCTTAAGACCATTTTACATACGGACAAAGATTTGGAACCGCTCGTGCGGGAAGTTTTTCGCAATTTTGGAAAATATTTGGTCGATTTTTTCCGCATGGAAAAAAAGATCGACATGCAGTTCATTAAAGAAAGAGTCAAGGTCAAGAATTTGGACTATATCAAGAAGGCCCTGGAAAGAGGGAAAGGCGCTATCGTCGTCACTGCGCACATCGGAAATTGGGAATTGGGTGCGGTTGCCGTAAGCATGCTGGGGTATCCTCTGATGGTGGTTGCCCTACCGCATAAAGAGCGGCCGGTCAATGACCTTTTTAATTATCAGCGGGAGGTCAAAGGGATCACGGTTGTCCCCACCAACGTGGCGGTCCGGCGCTGTATCGAAACCTTAAAACAAAATAAGCTTGTGGCGTTGGCGGCGGACCGGGATTTTACTCTGCACGGAGAGGTCTTGAATTTTTTAGGACGCAAGGCGTTTATCCCCAAAGGGGCGGCGGTTTTTTCCGTTAAAACCGGTGCGCCTATCGTTCCGTGTTTTATGACGCGCAATTCCGACGATACTTTTAATCTTACGTTGGAAGAGCCCATTATCCCTCCCGAAAAAATCCCGGACCATGCTGAGACGGAAGCCATCCTCGCCATCATGAAAAAGCATACGACCGTTATCGAAAATAAAATTCGTCAATTTCCTACTCAGTGGCTTATGTTCCGGGAGTTTTGGACCGCATGAAAGTCTGCATTGCTATCCCCATTTATAATGAAGCCAAGGCCATCGGAGACATTGTGGAAGCGATCCGGGCGCGCCGCTTGGATGTCGTGGTGATCGATGACGGTTCCAGCGACGGAGGAGGCGTGATCGCCCAGGCCAAAGGAGCGGCGGTCATCACCCATGAAGGGCGCAAAGGTAAAGGTGTTTCTTTGCAGGACGGTTTTGGTTATATCGTCCGGCACGGTTATGACGGTGTTATTACGATGGACGGTGACGGTCAACATGCGGTGGAAGACCTGGAGGGATTCTTAAAGAAAGCCGAACAATTTCCGCAGGACATTGTTGCCGGGACCCGCATGGATCAATGTGCGAATATGCCCTGGTTAAGGCGGACGACCAATCGTTTTATGTCATGGCTGATCTCGCTGGTCTGTAAACAGAATATCCCGGATACCCAATGCGGGTACCGCTATATCAGCCGCGCCATTCTTCAGCAGATCCAGCTGACCTGCAAAGATTTTGAGATCGAGAGCGAGGTCTTGATCCAAGCCAGCCGTCGGGGATTTAGGGTGCATGCGGCTCCGGTCAAGACGATTTACCGTGATGAAAAAAGTAAGATCAATCCTTTGCGTGACACCATCCGTTTCTTCATTTACATTAGCAAAGAGTTTTTTCGCCGCTAGGAAGAGTATGATCAATTTTAAACATTGGGATTGGAAAGATGAGGAGATCATTTATTGGGCGCTGATGATCTCCATGGCCGCGCATCTTTTGATCGTGGCAGGATTTTCTTTTTCCAATCATATCGTCAAGCCGCGGTTTAAGCGTACGGAGATCAAATACCGGATGGTGCAGCGGTCCGCGGCAGCTCAACCGCCGGCGCCTGCCAAGAGGAACATGGATATGCAGAAGGTGAACAAAACCCAGCAAAAGTTAGCGGCCAAGCAAGTTTTGCCGAATTCGCTTCTTAAGGACATCAATAAAAAGAAAAGTCAAATTGACGGCGTTCTAAAAGATTCTACCAAACAATATTCTCAAGTGATCCCGGCTTCGGGGAAGCGGAGCATTTCGGTCCCGCTATTTGAGTCGGAAAAGATCAGTAACCAGCGGTATTTGAGTTATTACAGCGGGATCCGCGCAAAAATTCTCGAGAGGGCAGGGTTTTATGAAAATGATATTGAATTGATGAATAATCCTGAATTTCAAAAAGGGAAGGTGTATCTGACTTTTGTTCTTTCGTCGGACGGATCTTTAAAACAGATTCAGGTCATCGGTGATAAGACGACGGCCAATGCCTATGTGCAGCAGATCGGCCTCAACATCATTAAAGAGGCAAGTCCCTTTGCCGCCTTTCCCGGCAATTTTAATTATCCGGAGATATCTTTTAACATGGAAATTTCCTTTGAGAAAAAGTAGTGAAATTGCCATTGGGACGCCGTGGCCGCTGTGTTGACAAGGAAAAATTTCGGTGTTATTCTAAATTCATTGTTTTTTGAATTTTTATTGGTTATTTTTACGCAAAGGACATGGTTATGGAACGAGAAAAGCATGTTGATGAGAGCTGGAAGGAATCGGTTGAGAAGGAGAAGGATCCTGCCCAGCCATCCGTCGAATCGCCTGTTACAGAAGATTTAAAAGATGTCCCAGAAGTCAGTTTTATCAATTATCTGACCAGCCTGGCTTTTCAGACGATGATTTTTTTAGGTGAGATCCCCAATCCTTTTACGGAAAAAGTGGAAAAGAACCTGCCGCAGGCGAAGTTTCTTATCGATACGCTGGGGATGATCCGCGAAAAGACCAAAGGAAATTTGAGCCAGCCGGAGAGCGATTTCTTGAACGGGTCGTTGTATGAGCTGCAGATGAAATATGTGGAACATTTTCAGAAAGAAGCAAAATGATCGACAAAGAGTTGCTGGAGATCTTGGCTTGTCCGGCCTGCCAAGGCGACGTTAAGCTGGCTGAGAATAAAATTGTCTGTTGTGCCTGCGGCCGTAAATATCCGATCAAAGACGGCATTCCGGTTATGCTGGCTGACCAGGCCGAAAAATAATTCTCCCAAAGGAGCTCATGTGAATAAAATTCTAGTCATCCACGGTCCCAATTTAAATCTGCTTGGTCAGCGCGAGAAGGATATCTATGGTTCGGCCACCCTGGCGGAAATCAATGCTAAACTGGAAGACGTTGCCAAAAAGAGCGGTGTCACGCTTACGTTCTTTCAATCCAATCATGAAGGCGAGATCGTTGATACGATCGGTAAATCTTCCAAAGAGGGGATAGGGGGGATTCTCATTAATCCTGCGGCGTATACTCACACCAGTATTGCGATCCGCGATGCGATTTCTGCGGTCAAACTTCCCACGGTGGAGGTGCATCTGTCGAATATCCATTCCCGGGAAGATTTTCGCCATAAATCATTGATAGCGCCGGTAAGCTCCGGGCAGATTTCCGGTTTTGGTGTGGACAGTTATCTGCTCGGCCTGCAAGCTTTGGTGAATTTACTCAAACACTGACATTCCTAATCACCCACATTTCATCTGATCTGAAGTGAAAACGCCTATTTCCAAATTGACCGCCCTTTTTGACCGGAAAGATATCGATGCCTTTCTGGTCACTCAGGATGTCAACATCGCGTATTTGACCAATTTTCCTGCCAGCGAATCGTGGCTTCTCGTAGGACGGAGAAAATCGTTTTATGTCACGGATTTTAGGTACCTGCACGAAGCGAAAAAAGGCCTGCCCAAGGAGGTTACGGTGGTGCGTTACTCCAAATCCATGGCGACGGCTCTTTTTCAACTGGCCCGGCAACATAAGATGAGGCGTATCGGCTTTGATGAGCGGCACATTTCCTTGGCTGGTTTTAAAAGGCTTAAAATTCAGTGTCCGCAGGGAGTTGCTTTGGCCGCAGTCAACAATTTGGTGGAAGGATTGCGGCAGATCAAGCAGCCCAAAGAAATTCAATCTGTCCGGCAGGCGCTTGCAATCCATGCCCAGGCCCTTAAGTACTTGAAGAATTACATAAAACCCGGTGCCAGCGAACGGGATTTGCTGCGCCACCTGGAGGATTTTGTAAAATCCAAGAAAGTCGGTTTTTCTTTTGCCCCAATCATTGCCAGCGGGCCCAATTCGGCCTTGCCGCATGCCAAGGTGACTGATCGTAAGATACTGAAAAATGATATAGTTCTGGTTGATATGGGAATTGATGTCAACGGCTATAAGTCTGACTTGACACGTATGTTCTTTTTAGGTAAAATACCGCCGCTTATAACCCGAGCCAATGATTCTGTTAAGACGGCACAGTTAAAAGCGATTGCTAAAATTCAGCCTAAAGCGCGCGCCTGTAAGATCGATGAAGAGGCGCGTAACTATCTCGAAAAAAAACGGTTAGGGAAATATTTCGGCCATTCTTTGGGGCATGGGGTAGGGTTAGAAATCCACGAAGACCCTCGGATATCCCAGACCAGCACCGCGGTTGTTCAAGAAAATATGATATTCACCGTGGAACCTGCGGTCTATATTCCCGGCCAATTTGGTATTCGTATTGAGGACATGGTTTTAGTAACAAAACAAGGGTGTGAGGTTTTAAGTGACAATATCAATTAATGAAGTCGAGTCCGGCATGGGGCTTTTGATCGACGGTCAGATTTATATTGTTGGGGAGTATGTTCATGTTAAACCGGCGAAGGGAAGCGCCTTTGTGCGGATCAAAATGAAGAGCGTCAAAACCGGCAATGTTTTGGAACGCACCTACCGGACGGCCGAAAAGTTGGACGATGTGCCTTTGGATGAGCGTCGCATGCAGTACCAGTACCGCTCCGGTGATGAGTTCCATTTTATGGACGAGGAAAGTTATGAGCAGGTGACCATGCAGGCAAAGGACCTGGAGGAAAATTTTATTAAGTTATTGCAAGAGAATATGCGCGTGATAGGTCTTTGTTATGAACACCAGGTGCTGCGAATGTCTTTGCCGAATTTTATGGTCTGCCAAGTCGTGGGAACAGAGCCGGGGATCCGCGGGGATTCGAGCCGTTCTGGTAATAAACCAGCTACGATTGATACCGGCGCGCTGATCAATGTCCCGTTATTTATTAATAAAGGAGATTGGATCAAGATAGATACTCGAACCGGTGGTGAATACGTCGAAAGGGTACAAAAATGAACCTAAAAGAAATCAAAGAAATGATCAACCTCATGAATGAGAACGATCTCACGGAGCTTGAGGTTGAGCGTGAGGGAGCCAAGATCAAGATCAAAAAATCCTCTTCAGAAATTTCTTCTTCTGTTGTTCGACCTTTTCCAGAATACCGCGTTGAAAGCCAAGGGCTTTCCCCCAAAACTGCCGAATCGCCCACGATTCCGTCAGCTGATAAAAAGACCAATGATATCGCCTCTCCCATGGTAGGGACCTTTTATCGCGCCCCTTCACCGGAGGCCCCGCCGTTTGTTGAGGTCGGGCAAGTGGTCGAAGTGGGGCAGGTTGTTTGTATTGTTGAGGCCATGAAATTAATGAATGAAATCAAATCGGAGGTCAGAGGAAAAATTGTCAGGGTAGCGGTGGAGAATGCCGAACCCGTGGAATTCGGTCAAACATTATTTATTGTCGAACCTGTTTAATTTAACGTGTGAAAGGTCTTAGCGAAGGCGTGAAGCTAAAAGAGGGATAAGGATTTTTAACTTCAAGAACCTTCGTTTTTTTATTTTATGTTCACAAAAATTTTAATAGCCAATCGCGGCGAAATTGCGGTCCGGGTGATCCGAGCGTGTAAGGAAATGAATATCCGCACCGTGGCGGTTTACTCCAAGGTGGACCGCGAGTCGCTGCATGTGCAGCTGGCGGACGAGGCCATTTGTATCGGCCCTGCCCCCAGTGCCGATAGTTATTTAAATATTCCCGCCATTATTTCCGCTGCGGAGATCGCCAACGTCGATGCCATTCATCCCGGATATGGGTTTCTTTCTGAAAACGCGCATTTTGCGGAAATTTGTGAATCCTGCAATATCACCTTCATCGGTCCGTCCCCGGAATCGATCCGGGCGATGGGGGATAAAATTATGGCCAAAGAAACGGTGCGTAAAATCGGCGTTCCTTTAACGCCCGGTGGAAAAGGTGTTATCCAGTCCAAAGAAGAGGCGCTGGATGTTGCCAAGAAATTAAAGTATCCGGTGATCATCAAGGCCGCGGCCGGCGGTGGCGGAAAAGGAATGCGGGTCTGTCATAACGATGTCACCCTGGTCAGTTCATTTGCAATGGCGCAAAAAGAGGCCGAGGCCAATTTCGGCAAGGCCGATGTGTATATCGAAAAATATATTTCTGATCCGTGCCATGTGGAATTTCAAATCCTGGCGGACAAGCACGGGCACGTTATTCATTTGGGCGAACGGGATTGCAGCATTCAGCGGCGGCATCAAAAACTTTTGGAGGAAGCTCCTTCCCCGGCTTTGGACAGCAAGCTTCGCAAAAAAATGGGGGATATTGCGGTCAAAGCCGCTAAGGCGGTCAACTATCACGGGGTGGGAACCATTGAATTCCTGTTGGATAAGAACGGCGAATTTTATTTTATGGAGATGAACACGCGGATCCAGGTGGAGCATCCGGTCACCGAGATGGTCACCGGCATCGATTTGATTAAAGAACAGATCCGGATGGCGGCGGGAGAAAAACTTAAGATCCGCCAGGAGGACGTGAAGATGGAAGGTCATGCCATTGAATGCCGCATCAATGCCGAAGACCCGGAAAATAAATTCATGCCTTCACCGGGGAAGATCGAATTCTTGCATCTCCCGGGAGGACGCGGCGTGCGCCTGGACACGCATATTTATTCGGGCTATACGATCAGCCCTTACTATGATTCGATGCTGGCCAAATTGATCGTGCACGGCAAAGATCGCAACGACGCGATCAAAATCATGAAAAGGGCTTTGGAAGAGTTTCATATCTCTCCCATAAAAACAACGATCGGTCTGCATTCGCAAATTTTGGATAACCGCATGTTTTTAGACGGGGAAGTGTCCACGCATTTCTTGGAAAAGATCATGAAGGACGAGAGTGAGACCCGCAAATAATTTTATACCAAACGGTAAGGTCTGGTATAATTGGAAGGCCTTGTGAGGAGATAAACATGAATCGCGAACAAGAAATTGATTTAGGAACGGTGCAAGTTCATAAGCGGGCGTTAGCGGATATCGCGAACTCTGCGATCCGCGATATCGACGGCGTGCGCCTGATCGAGAATGATTTTAAGGACAGCCTTTGGGAATTGCTGGGCGGGAAGAATTATTCCGGCATTGTCGTGACGGTCGATGAGAGCAACCAGGTTTCGGTTGAGCTAAAGATCGTTGTCCGCTACGGCCTGAATGTCCCGGAGATCGCGCGCGAAGTTCAGGATGTTGTCCGCTCCGCGGTCGAAAAGACGATTGATCTTAATTTAAAAGATATTACTGTTAATATTCAGGGGATAGAGAGGGAGGGACTATGAAGCTGCTGACCCATTTGGCTGTTTTATTTTATGTGACGATCATTCTATTCGTGGGATGCTTTATGCTGCTTTTTGTCCTCAATCTGCTGGATTTCTCTTATCTGGTGAATGTTTTGAGAATTGCTTATACGGATCATAATCTGCGGATTATTTTGGGGATTGTGGCCCTAGTCCTGTTGCTTAAGAATTTTATTTATGCCCAAGCCATTTCGGACCGTAAACAGCGGGAAAAGACCATCGCGTTTGACAATCCTTCCGGACGGGTTACGGTGTCCTTGATGGCGATGGAAGATTTGGTGCGGCGGGTGGTCTTGCGTTCCCCGGAAGTCAAAGAAATCAAAACAAATATTATTGCCACCAAGCGGGGGTTGGATGTTTCCACCCAATTGACCTTAAAATCAGACGTCAATATTCCGGACGTTACCGCCAATTTGCAGGAAGCGATCCGGCGGAAGATTCAGGATACGATCGGTTTGGAAGAACCGGTCAATGTCCGTATGCATGTTATGAAAATCACTACGGATGACATCAAGACAAAATCATTCGAAAAGACGACTCCCGAACGTAGTATGCCGTTTCAAGGCTATCGGGCCTAAAGAGAAGGTGTCATGAAGAAAATTGCTATCTTAACCGGTGGAGCTGACTGCCCCGGGCTCAACTCCGTCATCCGTGCGGTTGTCCGTAAAGGCATGATCGAAGGATATGTGGTGACCGGGATCAAGAACGGGTGGTTAGGCCTCGTTGAGAATGATATGCGGATTTTGGATTTACGTTTGACCTCCGGGATCTTGGACCGCGGCGGTACTATCCTGGGGACCAGCCGTATCAACCCTCTCGAAAATGCAGAACAGATCAAACAGATCACGGAAAATTATAAGCGCGGCGGTATCGATGCCTTGATCGCCGTGGGGGGAGAGGAAACACTGAAGATCGCCCTCACCCTTCATGAAGAAGGCCGCATCCGGGTCGTGGGTGTGCCGAAGTCCATTGACAATGCTTTGTCGGGGACCGATTATGCGTTTGGGTTTGACACGGCGGTGAATATTGCCACCGAATGCATTGACCGTTTGCACACGACTGCCGAGAGCCATCACCGTATCATGGTCGTTGAGGTCATGGGCCGTTACACCGGCTGGATCGCGTTGGAAGCTGGCATTGCCGGGGGTGCGGATATTATTTTGGTTCCGGAATTTCCTATCAATATTCAGGAAGTGTGCGATTCGCTGAAGCGCCGGCATCAGCGGGGAAAGTCTTTCAGTATTATTATTGTTTCGGAAGGGGCTAAGATCATCGGTTACCTTGATAAACGTACGGAAGTCGAACGCCGGCGGTTCGGGAATGTCAGCGAGATGGTCGCCAAAGCGATCGAAGAGAATACGGGTTATGAGACACGCGTGAGCGTTTTGGGACATATTCAGCGCGGCGGTACTCCCACGGCGTATGACCGCTTGATCGGAACCCAGTTCGGCGTCAAGGCGGTCGAACTTGTCAAAGAAGGAAAGTTCGGCAAAATGGTGAGCCTGCGGGATAATAAACTGCATTACGTCGATATTGAAGAGGCTGTTAAAAAACGTAAAACAATTGATATGGACCTCTACGAAATGTCCAAGGTATTTTCTGCCTAAAGTTATTTTATGAAAGAAGCCATCGAAAAAATTTTCAAGGAATCCGTTCAGGTCAAAGAAGCGACCCTCAAGGCAAATCTTCCGGCGATCATCAAGGCGGTCGAGGAAATCACTGAAACCTTAAAAAATAACGGAAAAGTTCTGTTGTTCGGCAATGGCGGTTCGGCCGCTGACAGCCAGCACATCGCCGCGGAGTTTATCGGCCGATTTCAGAAAGAGCGGCAATCCTTACCGGCGATTGCGCTGACGACCGATACGTCTATCTTGACGGCGCTGGGAAATGATTACGGTTTTGAATGTATCTTTTCGCGGCAGATTGAAGGCCTGGGCCGTCCCAAAGATATGGCAATCGGTATTTCCACCAGCGGGCGGTCCAAGAATGTCATCGCCGGCCTTAAACAAGCAAAAAAGATGGGATTAAAAACTTTATCGTTGACCGGGTGCGGGGGGAACGAAGTCGCCCAAGCGAGTGACATCAAATTGATCGTTCCTTCGCAGGTGACAGCGCGGATCCAGGAGTCGCATATTTGCCTGGCGCATGTGATCTGTGAATTGGTGGAAGCAAAATTTGTGCGTTCATAGTCTTTGAGTCAGCATGTCCTGTGGATACTAAAACGAAAATACTTACGGTCAAGGCACTGAAGAAGATCATTGCTCAGCAGCGTAAAGCCGGGAAAAAAATTACTTTTACCAACGGCTGTTTTGATATTTTACACGCAGGGCATATCAGTTATTTGGAAGCGGCCAGAAAAAATGATCGTATCCTGATCGTCGGCCTCAACAGTGACAAATCGGTGCGCACTATCAAAGGGCCTCAGCGTCCGATTGTGGCTGAAGGGTACCGGGCGCGGCTTTTGGCGGCTTTGCAGTGCGTGGATTATGTGACGATCTTTGATGAAGATACTCCTTACGAATTGATCAAGGCGCTGAAGCCTGACATTTTGATCAAAGGGGCGGATTGGAAAACTGAAGAAGTCGTGGGCTATGACGTGGTCAAGAAAAACGGTGGCAAGCTGGAATTGCTCGAATATGTTCCGGGCCTTTCCACCACCCAAATTATCGAATCGATCCTTGAAAAGTGCAAAAGAAAACGGTAACCCAACTGCAGCGCACCATCGATGCCAATTTTAATCGGGCGAAAGAAGGCTTGCGGGTCTGCGAAGATGTTTGCCGGTTTATTTATGATGATCCCAAATTGACCCGGCGGTATAAGGTCATCCGGCATCGCTTGACCGAGGTCATCGCCGGCTTAAAGATTCTGAACATTATCCGGTCGCGGGATATTGCGGGAGATGTCGGCAAAAAAACAATTCCGGCAGAATTGAGGCGGCAAGGCATCGGCGATGTTTTTTATGCGAATTCTCAGCGGGTTAAGGAATCCGTGCGGGTCTTGGAAGAATTTACAAAATTATTGGATACAAAATTAGCACCGGAATTAAAAAGGTTGCGGTATCAGCTGTATGCCCTGGAAAAAGAAATCGTTGAACGACGCTAAGCTTTATTTGATTCTGGACCGGGATGTTGGCACGTACGAGAAGCTCTTTGAAATACTGAAA
>Ga0155077_1042_pt2 | contig 29707 bp, 21 predicted proteins | sample RifCSPhighO2_01_FD_106045 | JGI IMG/M metagenome (GOLD analysis project Ga0155077, IMG submission 106045) | Omnitrophica WOR_2 bacterium RIFCSPHIGHO2_01_FULL_48_9
TGACTTCCGCGGAGAATTTATATTTTTGTAAAACGTCGAGCAGTTTCATTGCCAACGTTCTAACATAAAAAAGCAGCGTTGTCAAAGGCACAATTCCCCGAAAAGGAAATTAGGCATTGACCGTCATAAATTGAGCCCTTATAATCAATAAATAATTATTAATACTAATACATTTATGCGCCTTGTTATTCAAAGAGTTAAAGAAGCTAAAGTGACCGTGGGTTCCAAAACGGTTGGTCAGATCGGCCGCGGGTTGCTTGTTTTCGTCGGTGTGGCCAAAGGCGATACCGAAGCTCAGGTCGAGTCTTTGACAGAAAAGATCAGCCAGCTGCGCATTTTTGAGGACAGCCAGGGCAAGATGAACCTTGCGCTGGCCGAGGCGGGAGGGGAATTCTTGGTGGTTTCGCAGTTTACGCTTCTGGGGGATTGCGATAAGGGGCGGAGGCCTTCGTTTGATGCGGCCGCTGATCCGCAGACGGCAGAAAATTTATACGAACGATTCGTGGTGCGCTTGCGGGAGCGGAATTTCAAAGTGGCGACCGGTGAATTCCGCGCCATGATGGATGTGTCGCTGGTCAACGACGGGCCGGTGACATTTGTGCTGGAAAGTAAGTAAAGGTCACTAGGTCACCAAGACACCAGGTCACTGAGGGTTTTTGTAGTTGCTGGTGACGCGGTGACTTGGCAACTGGTGACATTTTATGAATATCATCGACACGCACACTCATTTAGATCATTTGGAAGATATTGAAGGGGCTCTGCGGCGGGCGCAGCAGGCCGGTGTTGCCGCCATTGTTGCCGTCGGCGTGGACCTGGCCGCGAATAAAAGAAATTTGGAGATCAAACGCGCGACGCAGCAGCCGAAAATTTATGTGGCCTTGGGTATTCATCCAGGGAATATCAATCCGGCAGAAGTCGCCGCAACGCTAAAATTTATCCGGGAAAATATTAAAGAAGTCGTTGCGATCGGCGAGACCGGGCTCGACTACTGGTATAAGTGGGTCAAGAAGGACGAAGCAAAAAAGCAGGAACAGCGCGCAACTTTTCAAAAACAGCTGGAACTTGCCAAAGAGTTTGATCTGCCGGTCGTGATTCACAGCCGGGGAGCCTGGCGCGATTGTTTGAGCATGACGCAGCAGGCCGGAGTGAAAAAAGCGCTCTTTCACTGGTACAGCGGGCCGGTGGATATCTTGCAGGAAATTTTGGCCGGCGGGTATTATGTGTCCACTTCACCATCGGTGGCGTATAGCCCGCAATCCCGCGAAGCGATGGCCGCGGCGCCCATTGAGCGGACCCTGATCGAGACCGATTCACCGGTGTATTACGGCGAAAAGGACAAAGGATTCCTGGCTGAACCCAAAGATGTGTTTCGAACGCTCCAGGCTTATGCGGAGTTAAAAAAAGTTCCCGAGGAGAAAGCCCTCAATATTCTTAATCAAAACGCCAAGGATTTTTTTGCGCTGCAGGATTTAAATTTGCGTTCATCATCTACCTGAGGAGAAAAATATTATGAAGAAGTTGATTGTTGGTATTTTAGCCGGGATGCTGGTGGTTGGGGGAGGGATTGGTATTTATTTCTGGATCCAACGGGCAGAATTGGCCGCGGAAGACCTCTTGCCGGAAGGCGCGGTTTTTTATGCGAATCATAAAAATGTCGCTGAAAATTTAAGAAAATTTACCATGAGTCCTTTGTGGAAAAATATCAGCAGCGTGGACATATTCTCGCTCATGGAAAAAAGCGGAGCGAGTAAGGATCAGGTCGCCCTTTATCAAAATCTTAAAGAGCAAATCATTGCGACTTCCCAGAATCTTTTGTTGGATAAATTTTTTGGCGAAGAGGTGACGGTCGCGTTTTATCCGGTCAATGCCGATAAGGTAGGACCCAAGGCTTTGGCAGAAGTCGCGAGTAGCGTTACGATCATCACGCGCCTTGAATCTGAGGCAAAATTTATTGAGTTTATTGCGCGGTTTTTGGGGACCTTCGGGCAGAAATACACCACTGAGGAAGTGCAGTATAAAAAATTTAAAATCACCAACATCGTCATCCCTGCCCTCACGGCCTTAGATGTAAAAATTTCCTATGTAAAAATCAAAGATTTTCTTGTCTTGGGGTTCAGTGATGGGGTATCCCGCCGTTCTATCGATACTTTTACCAAAGCGAAAGCGTCGCTGGCGCAGGACAAGAATTTTATTCGCGTCAAATCCAAATTCCTGGAAAATTCGCAGCTAAGCACCTATCTGGACATGGAAACGTTGATCGCAAAGGTCAAGGATTTTTCCCAGAAAAATGAGAGCCTTCTGCCGGAGGATAAGATTATGCGCCAGCAGTTGGGGCAAACCTGGGCCGCGCTGGAGGGATTCTCCAGTATGGGCTTCTCAGCGACGTACGGGGACCTGATCACCGCCAAGACCATTGTTGTGGTGGACAAAAGTAAGATGGAACCGGCGCTGCAGCAGATCTATTCTTTTGCGCCGATGAATAATGCCACGCTGGATTTTATTCCGCAAAAAAGTCTGGCTTACCAGTGGAACAATTTTTATGACATGAAATATTATTGGGCGAAGGTCAAAGAAGAACTTGCCAGGATCGCGCAAGCGCAGGAAACCGCTCCGGAATCCGCGGTCAATGAAATGGTCACTTCTCTGGAAAAAGTTCTAAAACTCAACGTGGAAAAAGATATTTTGCCGGTGCTCGGACGGGAGCAGGGCTGGATCTTTACCGATGTCAATTTTACCGGGGAATTCCCAATGCCGGAGTTGGTGTGCTTTATTAAGGTCACGGATCAGGCCAAGGCCGAAAATATTCTAATGACTTGGATCAAAGATTCGGCCCTTTTGCTGCAGACCGAGGAGTATAAGGGAGTGGGGCTGAAATATTTTTCTTTGGCAACTAAGGTGAATGTCCAACCGGCGTATTGTTTTTTGAATGATTATTTATTTGTGGCCACGGACCGCAAAATTTTACAAAGCGTGATTGATACACAGCAGAAGGCCGCCGTTTCACTGGCGACGGATGTTTCCTTTCAGGAGGTCAATCAAGGTTTGACCGCGGCCGCCAACGGGGTCTTCTTCTTCCGGTCGGATGAATTTGTAAAAAGATTGCGCCAAGTGGTGGATTGGGCCGGCAATTGGGCTGTTAAAAAATCCGAGCAGATGGAGGCTTATAAGTCCGGAACAAAGAAGCGCTGGGATGAAATGCAAAGCAGCGTGGCCGCCCGCGAAAAAGAGTTAAGAAATTCCCGTGACCGGCTCAAAATGCTTAATACAGAAAAACAAAAATTGCTTTCTCAGTCGCTGGATACCCAGGCTGCTCAGGCCAAGATTGACAGCCTGCAAGCGGATATTGCCGCTGAGGAAGGGACCTTGCAAGCTGAAAAGCAAAAGGCCGCAGACCTCGAGCAGCTTGTCGCCGGCTTTGACCAAGAAAAACCCATGAATGCGCAACTCTTAAGAGTGTATCTCGAACAAGGGTTATATCCGATTTTGAATGGGCTTGAGTCCATCCGTTCGCTTGGTGCCAAAACGCTGTTTGGGACGGATACTATTGAATCGACCATGTATATGAAAGTACAGTAAAGAAATAATCTCTTGAGCTTATATCAGAAAAAAATTCTTTTGGTGTGTCTGGTGCTGAGCATGGTTACGTTCAGCGGGTGCTCGCTTTTAAAGCTGCCGTTCCAACTGCTGAACGCGGTGTTCCAGATCCTGGATAAAATTCCCCGGCCGCCGCCCGGGGTGTTGCCTCCGCCTTACGGCTGGTTGTGATGATGTCATGAAAAATAAAATTCCGATCCACCAAATTAAAAAGCTCTTACTGATCAGCCTTATTGGGATCGTCGGCTGTTTAGCGTATTTTTTTTACGATCAGTTTATCCTGCAAAATAAAATCTTAAAACAGATCATCAGTCGGCTTGAGGCGGATTCGCGTATCGCCGAGGTTTTTGTGACGGACGTGGTCTTTAATCCTTTAACGAATCAGCATATGACCACGATAAAATTTATGGAATATGACACGCAAGGGAAGCCTTTGCCGGCAAAATATTTCACCTTCGTCGGAAATATTATTCAGTTCCAATCCTTGGTCGTGCGGTTCGCGGATAAATATGTCAGAGCCGGGGATGTCCTGCGCGGCAAAAGCGTTTATCTTTTCTGGAAAGTTTTTATTTTAGACGGTGAGCGGACCCAGGAGTATGAGATCGCCAAGCTCAATGACATTCCGCCGGGGTATAAGATCGACGGGCCGCGCCATCCTCTCGAGGACGAAATTTGGAGAAATTTTTGGGCGTATGCCTTGGACAGCAAAGCGGCGAGCCAGCACGGCATTAAAAACGCCCAGATCGAAGCGCCGGGAACGAAATTTGTGCCGGGCCTTTTATACACTTTAAAAATTGAATATGACGGCGGCATCCGGATCGATGTCACCAAGATCCCGCAGATTCTGGAAGGGGAAAAGGTCTTGGCATCGCCCTTGGCCTTATAGGAGAATCCCGATGATCCAGCAGATTGATGAGCAGCTTTTTATTTTCTTCCATCAAACGATTCAGAATAAATTCTTTGATGTTTTCTTCCGGATGGTGGAGAGTCCTTTGTGGAGCAATGCGGTGATCCTCACCTTCACGCTCATTTTCATTTTGCGAGAAAGAGATAAGCGCTTTCCGGTCATCCCGTTCGGGTTGACATTTTTGCTTCCGTTGTTCGCCAGCGGGACCTTGAAAAATTTTTTCAACCGGCCGCGGCCGTTAAACAATCCGCAGGATTTACTTCTTTCACTCCACACCGGGACAGCGTCATTTCCTTCGCAGCACGCGACAATCATTATGGCCATGGCCGTTGTCTTAAGCCAGCATTATCCGAAATATTCCTTTTGGTTTTATCTCATCGCGGGATTGGTTGGTTTTTCCCGGGTCTACTTGGGTCTGCATTATGTGACGGATGTTTTGGCCGGTTTTCTTATCGGCGGCGCCATCGGTATCGCTATCAACCGGCTGAGAATTTTTATGCCGCAATCCATTTTACAACAGCAAAATGAAAAATAAAGAAATTGCTGACCTCCTGGATCGTATCGGCGTCCTCTTAGAGATCAAAGACGACAATGTTTTTAAAATCCGGGCTTACCATAAAGCCGCCGAGAATATCGCCTCGGTGGCCGAGGACATCGCAACACTGCGCCAAGAAAATCGTTTGTCGGAAATCCCCGGCATCGGTAAGGCCATCGAAGAAAAGATTGCGGAATATTTGGATACCGGAAAGATCAAGGCGTATCAGGAATTGATCCAGGAAATTCCGGAAACGCTCCTCGATATTGTCAATATCCCGTCGATCGGCCCCAAGAAAGCAAAGTTATTTTGGGAAGAGCTGCGCATCAAGAATGTCGACGAGCTGCGTTGGGCTGCGGAAGACGGCAAACTCTTAGGTCTCCCTGGGATCAAAGAGAAGACTATTGAAAATATTTTGAGCGGTATTAAGGTGGTGCAGGCCGGGCAGGAGCGGATGAATTTGGGGGCGGCAACCCAAATTGCCGAGCAGTTTGTGGCCGCGCTTAAATCCTTACCGGAGGTGAAAGAGATCTCGGTCGCCGGGAGCCTGCGCCGCAGCCGCGAGACGATCCGCGACATTGATATCCTCGTTGATTCCACGGATCCGCAAAAGGTGATGGAAACATTCGTGTGCCTGCCGCAGGTCAAGCAGATCACCGTGCAGGGGGATACCAAATCTTCGGTCTTAACCAAAGAGAACGTGCAGGTGGACCTGCGGGTCGTGGAACCCAAATCTTTCGGCGCTGCTTTGCTCTATTTCACGGGCTCAAAAAATTTTAATGTGAAGCTTCGGCAGGTCGCGATGAAAAAAAATATGAAGGTGAATGAATACGGGATCTTTCGCGTCGCGGTCTCGGGCAAGGAAACGTGTGTCGCCAGCTGCACCGAGGAGGAATGCCTGAATGCCCTCGGGCTGGGGTACATCCCGCCGGAGCTGCGGGAAGATATCGGGGAGAGTGAGTTATTTAGCGGCCGGAAAATTCCGAAACTCATCGAGCTGAAAGATATCCGGGGCGATCTGCACGTGCATTCCACCTGGTCCGACGGGCGCAATACGATCGCCCAGATGGCCGAAACCGCCCAAAAGCTCGGTTATGAATATTTATCGATCAGCGACCATTCGCCGCGGCTGCGGGTGGCGGGCGGCGTTTCTCCGGAAAACTTGAAAAAGAAGAAAAAAGAAATTGAAGACCTTAATAGCAAGCTTAAAAATTTCCGTATCCTTTTCGGCACCGAAGTAGAAATAGACAGTGACGGGAATTTAGATTACAATGAGAAAATCTTAAGCGAATTTGATATCGTGATTGCCGCGATTCACAGCGGTTTTGAGCAAAAACAGGCGCAGTTGACCAAACGTTTGGTCAAGGCCTGCCAGAGCAAATATGTGACGGCGATCGCGCATCCCACCGGTGTCCATCTCGGCAAACGCGAGCCGTATGATATAGATTTAAAGGAAATTTGCAAAGCGGCGGTTGATACCAACACTTTCTTGGAGATCAATTCGTTCCCGGTCCGCTTGGATTTGAATTCCCATAATGTTTATTTTGCACACAGTCAAGGGGTCCAGTTCGTCATCAACAGCGATGCGCACAGTATTGACCATTTACCGTTCATGAAATTCGGCGTGGCCATTGCCCGGCGAGGCTGGTTGACGAAAGAGGATGTGCTCAATACGTTGCCCTTAAAGCAATTAGAAAAAGTTATTAAGAATAGAAACCGCTAAGCGAAGGCGAATCACAAATCCGTATCAAGTTATGTTTAAGGTCATCAACCGACAAGTTTTGGCGAACGGTGTGCGACGTTTGGACATTCTCGCCGAGCCCATCGCCCGTAAGATTCAGCCCGGGCAGTTTGTGATCGTGACCATCACGCAGCACGGTGACAAAATCTCGCTGCCGGTCGCTGAGATCGATGCCAACCGGCGGTCGCTGGTGATTATTTTTCGCGAGACCGATCTTGCGGCCCAGCCGCTGGGGCGTTTGCAGATCGATGATGAAATATTTTTGGTGGCCGGGCCTTACGGCAATGCTTTAAAGATTGAAAAATTAGGCACGGTGGCCTGCGTCGCGGATGAGATGGGGATCGTGCAGATCTTGCCGATAGTGCGGGCCATGAAACAGGTGGGGAATAAGGTCTGCAGTTTTTTAGGGGCGCGGACAAAATCCGGATTGATCTTGCAATCCCAATTGCGGCTGGCCTCTTATAAAATTTTTATGGCGACCCAGGACGGATCGTGGGAACGGCGCGGCGTACCGAGTGATGCGTTGCGTGATTTTTTGTATAAGGAAAAGATTGAAGCGGTGTACGTGGCCGGGTCAGTGGATTTGATGCAGAAAGTTGCGGAAGTGACTCTCCCGCGAAAAATTAAGACCTGGGCGCAGCTTAATCCGCCGATGCTCGATGGAACAGGGGCTTGCGGCTCTTGCCGGGTGACGGTTGACGGCCGTATCCGTTTGGCGTGCGTGGACGGACCGGTTTTTGACGCGCACGGCATTGATTTTGAAGATTATAAAATCCGTATAAACGCTTTTCAGGAGTCGGTATGGGACAACCGTCTGTCGTTATCCAGCCCCCAGAGAAACGGCTCGGCAATTTTCGGGAAGTTTCTCTCGGGTATCCTAAGAAAATAGTCGGCGACGAAGCGCAGCGCTGCCCGCAGTGTGCGGATGCGCTGTGTACCTTCGGCTGTCCGTTGGGCGTTGATATCCCGTCGTTTATCCGTCTTTTGCGCGAGGGAAAAACCGCCGAGGCCTTAAAGAAGATCAGAGAGCAGAACCCGCTGCCGGCGATCTGCGGCCGGCTTTGTCCGGCGCCGTGCGAAAAGGCCTGCATTCTGACTAAAGAAGACGCGCCGATCGGGGTTCGGGCATTGGAACGTTACGCGGCTGACGCGGGTCGGGAGCGTTTGACGGCACGGCCGCATGTCTGTAAGGGAAAAAAGATAGCTATTATCGGTTCAGGCCCGACGGGATTAACCGCTGCCGCCGAACTTGCGAAACAAGATTTTCAGGTCACGATCTTTGAAGCGATGGAAGAACCCGGCGGGCTTTTGCGTTATGGAATTCCGGAATTTCGTTTGCCGGCGGACGTGCTCAATGGAGAAATCCATTCGCTGCAAAATTTGGGGATCGAAATTAAGACCAACGCGCTTTTCAGCAAACGCGAAAACGTCAAACGCCTGTTTCAGGAAGGATTTGCGGCCATTCTCTTGACGCTGGGCGGCGGCCGTCCGGTTTTCCCGGACATGCCGGGTTTAAATTTGGGCGGGGTTTATTTTGCCCAGGAATTTTTGATGCGCGCCAGGCATTTTAAAGCGGAGCGGATCATGCGCGATCCGTATGCCACCAACATCGGCAACCGGATTGTGGTCATCGGTTCCAATCATGCGGCGCTGGATTGCGCGAGGATTGCGGCGCGTCTCGGCCGGGAGGCCACGGTTGTTTTTCCGCATATTGAAGATGAAATGAAGGCGGTGCAGCTCGAATTGCGCGAGGCCAAAGCGGAAGGCGTTAAAATCGATCCGCTCACTAAACCTTTGGCGATCGTGGGAAATGATAAGAGTTTGGCGCGGGGTGTGAAATGCCAGCATATGGATTTTGCCGATCCGCATTCCAACGGGCAATGGCAGCTCATACCGGTTGTGGAATCGGAATTTACCATCGAGGCGGATACGGTGATCGTTGCGTTGGGCCAGCAGCGTAATGAAATGATCGAAGAGCTCGTCGGGTCAGAAGGGGTCTTTGTGCCGGAACAGTCGGCCAGCACCGAGGGCAATGTGGTCAACGCCATCGCCGCGGGTAAAAAGATCGCGTTTCAGATAAGTGAGTATTTAAAAAAATAAAATGTCACAATGTCACAATGTCACAACGTTACAAGTTGTTACAAGTTTTACATGTGACTGTGTGACCATGTGACTTATGACAATATAATTATGCAACGTATCAATATCCAAAACATCTTAAGTAAGAAAAAAGCCGGTGAGAAGATCGTCATGCTCACCGCTTACGATTATCCTTTGGCGGCGATCTTGGACGAGAGCGGCATCGATATGATCCTGGTCGGTGATTCGCTGGCGAATGTGGTGCTGGGATTGGAATTTACCAAGCAGGTGGGGATGACCGAGATGCTGCATCATGCCAAGGCCGCCAACCGCGCGGTGAAGCGGGCCATGCTCGTTGGTGATATGCCGTACAATTCCTATAAAACCCCGACCCTGGCGGTCAAGAACGCCAAACGTTTTGTCAAAGAAGCCGGCTGTAATGCGGTGAAGATTGAGTGGTTCCCGGGGTGTGAAAAAATTGCCCGGGCGATTGTCAAAGCCAGGATCCCGGTCATCGGTCACGTCGGCTTGACCCCGCAGCGCGCCCAAGAGCTCGGCGGGCTTAAGGTGCAGGGCAAAGACGCGCAAGCCGCCGCAGAGATCATTCAGCAGGCTAAGCTCCTCGAGCAGGCCGGGTGTTTTAGCCTGGTCCTCGAGTGTATCCCGTCAGAGATTGCGGCCATGATCACTCAAAATTCCAAGATCCCCACGATCGGTATCGGCGCCGGGGCCGATTGCGACGGGCAAGTGCTGGTCACCTATGATCTGTTGGGATTATTCACGCGTTTTCATCCGAAATTCGTCAAGCAGTATACGGACTTGAATGCGGAGATCAAAAAAGCCGTCGGGCAATTCTTCAGTGAAGTGAAAACCGGCAAATTTCCTGATGCCGAGCACAGTTTTTCGATGCATCCGGATGAATTGGGAAAAATAAAAGGGTTATAGTTGCCCGGGGATCAGGGCTAGGAGCTATCGATGAGAATATTCACTTTGTTATTTATTTTGTTAGTATTTGCTCCTCTCGCCCAGGCGAAGGAGAGGGGGGCGGCAGCGTCGATCAATTGCCGGCAGGAACTGTCTGACCAGGATATTGAACGCGTTAAAGCCAGCCGGGATTTGCTTCAAGGGACTGATCCCCGCTCTTTGCCCAAGACACTACGTGAACTCAACCGCACCAACTGCCCGCAAATTCATGCAATCATTATGGAGGCGATCGCCCGGACTTATGTGGATATTGTCCGCGAGCAAAAGGTTGTGGAGCAAAAGAAGAAGGATTGGCTCTACAGTATGGTAAAACTCAACATGGCCTATCTGCAGTTGACCGGCGGGACCTATAAGGGCGACAATAATTCTCTGAATCGCAGTATCCGTTTCCGGTTGAAAGAATATCTGCCGGCTGGTATTCTTACTCATCCGGGATTCTTTCAGAAGGTCGATGAATTATTAGAATAGCTTTCAGCTATCAGCCGTCAGCTTTCAGAGGGCTTAAAGCTTCCCAGCAGCTGATGGCTTGACATTGCTTATTTAAATTCTTGCATTTCCAAACACTTTTCGATAAAATAAACGACCAAATTTGAATTATTCGGTGAGGGTAAGGGCAACGCTACCTGTATCGTCATTTGGTAACGGTTACATAGACCAACAACGAAACGAGTAACGTAATCCTAACCCCGTGACTAGAATTTTTAGGAGTTGTACTGTTTTGATGCAGACATCTGTCGACATGGAAAAAATCACCGCGCTGTGCAAACGGCGCGGTTTCATCTTTCAATCTTCCGAAATATACGGTGGTCTCGCCAGTGCCTGGGATTACGGCCCACTCGGCGTGGAATTGAAGCGCAACGTCAAGAACGCCTGGTGGAAATCCGTTGTGCACAGCCGCGATGATATGGTGGGCCTGGATACGAGTATTCTCATGCATCCGATGGTATGGAAGGCCTCGGGCCACACGGATAATTTTTCCGACCAAGTCGTCGATTGCAAAAAATGCAAGAAACGTTTCCGTCCCGATCAGATCGGCGGCAAGTGTCCGTCCTGCGGCGGTAAGGAATTCACCGAGGCGCGCGCTTTTAATCTCATGCTGAAAACGCATTTAGGCGCCATGGAAGACTCGAGCAGCGTCGCGTATCTTCGCCCCGAAACCGCGCAGGGGATCTTTGTGAACTTTCCCAATGTCTTGGACACAACGCACCGCCGGTTACCTTTCGGGATCGCGCAGATCGGAAAATCTTTCCGCAACGAGATAACACCCGGGAATTTTACTTTCCGCACCCGGGAATTTGAACAGATGGAGATCGAATATTTCACTCCTCCCAAGGACGCGGAGCAATGTTATCAGCAATGGATCAACGAGCGGTTTCAGTGGTATCTGGACTTAGGGATCCGGCAAGAAAATTTGCGCCGGCGCGAACACGCCAAAGATGAATTGGCGCATTATGCCGCCGGGTGCACGGACATCGAATATCAATTTCCGTTCGGCTGGTCGGAGCTCGAGGGGATCGCCAATCGCACGGATTATGACCTTAAGCAGCACGCCAAATTTTCCGGGAAAGATTTGGAATACCGCGACAACATCACCAACGAAAAGTTTTACCCTTATATCATTGAGCCTTCCGGCGGATGCGACCGGGCGACGCTGGCGTTTCTCGCCGATGCCTATCACGAAGAAGAGGTCCCGGCGGCCGCTGCGGATAAGGAGGCCAAGACGCGCGTGGTTTTGAAATTCAGCAAACAATTGGCGCCGGTCAAGGTCGCGATCTTGCCGTTGCTCAAAAAGAACGACGGGATCGTCGCCCTGGCCAAGAAGATCAAGCAGGATCTGCAAAAAGATTTGGTGTGCGTTTATGACGACACTGCCGCGATCGGCAAGCTTTACCGTCGGCAGGATGAGATCGGGACATTTTATTGCGTTACCGTGGATGTGCAGTCGCTGGAGGACAAGCAGGTGACGGTGCGCGATCGGGATACGATGAAACAGGAAAGGATCCCGGTCGACAATTTAAAGAAATATTTAATGGAACGCTTGTCAAATTAAAATACTTGTTTAGAATAGTTTTATTCATCCGCAATACGTTAAGAAAGGGTAGTAGAAATGGCAAAAAAATTTGTTTATTTTTACGGGGCCGGTAAAGCGGAAGCTAAAGGCGCCGAGTTGAGCAAAAGTGTTTTGGGCGGTAAAGGGATCGGCTTGATGGAAATGACCAGTATCGGCATTCCTGTTCCGGCCGGTTTCACCATCACGATCCAAACGTGCGAAGAATATTATAAGATCGGACGTAAACTTCCTCCGGGATTGGAAAAGGAAATCCGTGAGGCGGTCTTAAAATTAGAAAAGGTCACCGGCAAAAAATTGGGTGACCCCAATGATCCTTTGCTTGTTTCGGTCCGTTCAGGCGCGGCGCGTTCTATGCCGGGCATGTTGGAGACCATTTTGAATCTTGGCCTCAACGAAAAGAGCGTCGAAGGTTTGGCCAAAAGAACCGGTAATCCGCGTTTTGCCTATGACGCGTACCGCCGGTTTATTCAGATGTTCTCTTCAACGGCGATGGGGCTCTCTAAGCAGCCGATGGAAGATATGCTCCATGAGATGAAACATCAGATCGGTGTCAAGACCGATCCGGAAATTCCCGCCGAGAAACTCAAAGAATTATGCCGGCAATTTAAAGCTTTTTATAAAATGAATAAAGGCGAAGATTTTCCAGAAGACCCCTGGAAGCAGCTGTGGGGTGCCATCATGGCGGTCTTTAACAGCTGGGAAGCGGAAAAAGCCCAGACGTACCGCCGGGTTGAAAAGATCACTGATTTGAAAGGAACCGCGGTCAACGTGGTGCAGATGGTTTTTGGTAATAAAGGTGATAACAGCGGCACGGGCGTGTGCTTTACCCGCGACCCGAACACCGGTGAGAATATGTTTTTCGGTGATTATTTGATCAATGCCCAGGGTGAGGACGTCGTTGCCGGTATCCGTACCCCGCTAAAACTTTCCACCTTACAGCAGCAAATGCCTAAGGCGTATGATCAGCTTTGCGCCGTGCGCGCCATCCTCGAATCCTATTATAAGGAAATGCAGGACCTGGAATTTACCGTTGAAGATGAAAAACTTTACATGCTGCAATGCCGCACCGGGAAACGTTCTCCGGCGGCAGCGTTTCGTATCGCCCTGGATCATGCGACGAAACCGCTTTTGAGCAAGGCGCAGGCGGCGGATCTGGTCAAGAAAGGTTATTTGCCAAAAAAATATGCCGCACTCGCGGTTAAGTCGGTCATCACCAAAGAACAGGCAGTGAACCGTATTTCTTCAGATGATATTGAGCGCCTTTTTTACCCGGTTATCGACACAAACAAGGTTGCTCCCGGACAATTGAAGACGGCGCGCTTTGCCAGCGGCATTAATGCTGTGCCCGGAGCCGCTGCCGGTCGAGTTGTGTTCACGGCCGCGGAAGCGGAAAAGCTGGGAAAAAAGGGTGAGAATGTTATTTTGGTCCGCAAGGAAACGAGCCCCGAAGACGTCGGCGGTATGCACGCGGCTAAAGGCATTTTAACGGCGACCGGCGGAAAGACCAGCCACGCGGCGGTTGTGGCCCGTGGGTGGGGGAAGTGCTGTATCGTCGGCTGCGAGGCATTGAATATCAATTACGAATCCAAGCACATGTCGGTCAACGGCAAAACAGTTAAGCAGGGCGATTTTATTACCCTGGACGGTTCTGCCGGAGAAGTTTATATCGGAGATATGCCGCTCAAGGAACCGGAGCTGCCGGATTCTTATTACACGATCCTGAAATGGGCGGATGAATTCCGCACCATCAAGGTCCGCACCAATGCCGATACGCCTTATGATGCGGTTAACGCTATCAAGATGGGCGCAGAGGGAATTGGGTTGTGCCGGACCGAGCATATGTTCTTTGACACCGAAGAACGCCGCTTGGCCATTCAAGAGATGATCGTCGCTGAAACGCTGGACACCCGCAAAACTGCGCTGGCGAAATTATTGCCTTTTCAAACTGATGATTTTTACGGTATTTTCAAGGCCATGAACGGGTACCCGGTCACCATCCGGTTGATCGATCCGCCGCTGCATGAATTTACCCCGAAAGATGCCGCCGGTATTGAAAAACTCAGTAAAGTCACCGGTTTAGATGTGGAAAAGATCAAGCATCGCTGCGAGCAGCTGCACGAGTCAAACCCGATGTTGGGACATCGCGGTTGCCGGTTGTGTATCACTTATCCGGAAATTTTGGATATGCAGGTCACGGCGATCATTGCCGCGGCCATCAAATGCCGTAAAGAAAATATTAAAGTGTTGCCGGAGATCATGATCCCTTTAACGATGGATAAAAAAGAATTTCAAATTCTTAAAGACCAGACCCGTGCGACTGCGGAACATTTGATCAAACAAGCCGGCGTCAAGCTGTCGTACTTGGTCGGGACCATGATCGAGATCCCGCGCGCCGCGCTTTTGGCGGATCAATTGGCGGAAACCGCCGAGTTTTTCAGTTTTGGAACCAATGACCTGACCCAGATGACCCTAGGGCTTTCGCGCGATGATGCCGGTCGTTTCTTGCCGACGTATGTAGCGACGGAAAAAGACGGCGGGAAAGGGATCTTCCGCGATGACCCGTTCCAAAGTTTGGACCAGGAGGGTGTCGGCCTGCTCGTCAAATTTGGCATCGAACGCGGGCGTTCTGTACGTAAAGATCTCAAAATCGGTATCTGCGGTGAGCACGGCGGGGAAGCCGAGAGCGTGAAATTTTGCCACCGGGCCGGAATGAATTATGTGAGCTGTTCACCGTACCGTGTTCCGATCGCCCGTCTGGCCGCGGCCCAATCCGCGCTGAGTTTAAGAAATGCAGCGAAAAGTAAGGGGAAAAATAAATTAGTCAAACGGTTACGGTAACGAGGCCCGTATCGTCTCATACGCTTAACGGTAACGTCTTAGGACCAAAGGCGTAACCCAAAAACGAAACTGGTATCGTAACCCTGGCCGAAAAACGTTATTAAATTTTTTAAACTTTATGGATCCCATTAAAGCCTACCTCAAAGATGTCCGGCCTATTGCGCTTTTGACCGCGGAACAGGAATTGGACTTAGCCCGCAAAATCCAAAAGGGCGATAAAAAAGCCCGGGAGATGATGATCCGCGCGAATTTGCGTTTGGTGATCAGCATTGCCAAGCGCTACATCAACCTCGGCGTGCCTTTGAGCGATTTGATCGAGGAAGGCAATATCGGGCTCATGAAGAGCGTTGAAAAATATGACCCGGAACGGGGTTTCCGTTTTTCGACTTATGCCGCGTGGTGGATCAAGCAGGGGATCTCTCGCGCCATCATTGATCAGGGAAAAATGATCCGTGTGCCGGTGTACATGAATGAGGAAATTCTCAAGTATAAAAAAGTCACGGAATCTCTGACGCATAAATTGAAACGCAAGCCGCGCATGAATGAGATCGCCAAAAGACTGCAAGTCACGATAGAGAAAGTGCGGGAGCTGGAGAATTCCATTGCCAAGATGTCGAGCCTGGACGCGCCCATCGGCGAAGAAGGCGACGGCCAGATCCGCGACATCATCGAAGACCAGTCCATGGTCGCGCCCGACGAAGAATTGGAGACATTTTTTAACAAAGAGCGGGCGATGGGTTTTTTGCAGATCCTCAATGAGCGGGAAAAGAAGATCCTGGATATGCGTTATGGTTTGACCGACGGCAATACGCATACCTTGGCGGAGATCGCGCGGGTCATGGGGGTTTCGCGGGAGCGGGTGAGACAGCTGGAAGCGGCCACCATCAAAAAGATCCGCAATGTCATTAAACAAAAAGAACGTATTCAAGATATTGATAATCAGGGTCAGGCCGAAGCGGTCCAGGTTAAACCGGCCAATAAGCTGCCCGGCGGACTGATATTGCGGCGGGCGAAACGGATCTCCCCCGCGAAGTAGATTTTTTAAAGAAGGACGACTTTTCGTGCAGGCTGTCAAAAGAAAAAAAACCTTTGTCCTCGTCGTTCCCCGTTTTGAAGATATTCTGCATGCCTATTATGCCGGTGAGATCATCAAAGGCGCCAGTCTCGCGGCCAGCCGTTTAAAGATCGATATCCTCATTCACATCACCGACCGCTCGGACCATCGCGGGTGGTTGGATTCCAGCCTTTTGGACCCGTTGTATATCCATGGGATCATTTTTGCGGATATCGACAATGATCTAAGTGTCGTTAAAAAGACCATCAATCACCGGATTCCGTGCCTGGTGCTCAACAACATGCTGCGTGAGCCGATCAATTGCATCGCGGTGGACAATAAAAAGATCGCCGTTGATATTGTGGATTATCTGGTCGAATTGGGTCATGCCAAAATTGCCACGATCGCCGGTGATTTGACCACCCAGGCCGGGCAGTGGCGTTTGGATGGATTCAAAGAGGCCATGGAAAAGCATGATCTGAAAATTCCCAAGGATTACATTGTGCAGGGGGATTTTTTGCGTACCCCGGCGCGCAAAGCCGCTGAGAAATTGTTAAAACTCAAAGACCGCCCGACGGCGATATTCGCGGCCTCGGATGTCATGGCGCTCGAGGTGCTGGATGTGGCCAAAGGGAATGCTTTGAAAGTTCCCGACGATTTATCGGTGATTGGTTTTGATGATAATCCTTTAAACAAGACAAGTTCCGTGCGGCTCTCGACGGTAGCTCAACCGTTGATTGAAATGGGCCGCCTGGGTGTTGAGAATTTACATCAAATTAGTTTAGGCAAGGCGCGCCTTCCGGTCAAGATTGTTCTTCCGACCAAATTGATCAAGCGGCAGTCGACCAAAGCGGTGCAGGCCAACCATTAATTTTTAAGAGGAGTTTTCTATGGCGAATAAAATCGAAGCAAAAAAAGTTAAGAAGAGCGATCTAAAAAGTTATGTCCGGGACATTCCGGATTTCCCCAAAAAGGGGATTATTTTTAAGGACATCACGCCGCTTTTGCGTGACAAGGATGCGTTTAAAAAAACAATTAATATTTTAGCCGGGAAATTCAAGAAAGAAAATATCGAACAGATCGTGGCGGTTGAATCGCGGGGGTTCATTTTTGGCGCGGCGCTGGCCTATAAATTAGGCACCGGCTTTGTGCCCATTCGTAAGAAGGGGAAATTGCCTTACAAGACACAAAGCATTACCTACCAGCTGGAATACGGGAGCGATACCCTGGAAGTCCACGAGGACGCCCTGCAGCCCGGGGCACGCGTTCTGGTGGTCGATGATGTCTTGGCGACCGGCGGAACGGTACGGGCGGTCTGTGACCTGCTTAAGCAGCAAAAAGTCAATATTGTGGGCGTGACTTTTCTGATCGAGTTACGGTTTTTGAAGGGAAACAGCCGGCTCAAAGATGTGCCGCTTTATTCGATTTTGAAGTATTAGAGATAAACCTGTATTAAACTCCATTTCAATTTAAAAACCTTGCCAGCCTTAATTCTGCGCCTGCCCCTGCTCAAGCAGGGACTGGCGCAGATTTTTCTGAAAATAAGCATAAGGTAATCTGCGCCTGTAGCTCAATTGGATAGAGCGAGGCTCTCCTAAGGCCTAGGTTGACCGTTCGATTCGGTCCAGGCGCATATTTATAAATAAAAAAATGTGAAAAAATGTGAAAAAGGCTATTGCGTTATTATTTTTTATGTGGTATACAATAATCATGAGAATTTTCATAAAAAGATTATTTGCTTTCCCCCCAATCTTTTTTTTAATTTTTTCTTTTCTCAGTTGTTGCTGTTTCTTGGGACATGCTGAGGCGGGGATTTCGCGGCAGGTTGCGGAAAAATCTCAAGTCCCTTCCCCTCATAGTAATAGTCATTGTGATTCCGGCGATTCTCAAGATGATCACTCTGCTCCGAATGATCAATGCGAGTGCCCGAAATTGCAGGGCGTTTTAGTTCAGGGTTCGGATGCTTTCAAAACAGCAGATATTGCTTTATCTTCCTTCAGCCACCAGATTATCTTAGACAAAATATTTTTAGTTTTTGTCCTGGATAGTCATAGTTTACTCGCCGGACCTTCGCCGCAATCTTTGGTATCTTCGGTTCCTCTTTATATTAAAAATCCTACGTTACGCATCTAATCTATTTTCCCCATCAGAAGTTCCCTTTTTTTGTTCAGCATTTCTTTTTTTATTTTAAAATAATTTTTTATAAAAACTTAGAACAAAGTCCCGCCTTGGCGGGACAAGGAGCCAGAGATGAAATCCAAATTAATTACTTTAAGCATGGTTGTTTTGATGAGTGGTACACCATATGTTTTTGCCAATGAAGGGCAGGATCATGGCGCTGGCCAGGGCCCTGTGATGGGACATGAAGGAATGATGGACCAGACAATGGGTGAAACAGCGGCAAAGGCCGTTGAGGTTGGGAATAAGATTTGCCCTGTTTCGGGGAATCCGGCCGGTGACGGTAAAATGGGCGAAGCAGTTAAATATGAATACAATGGAAAAATATACAATTTGTGCTGTAAAATGTGCGTTAAGGATTTCAAAAAGGATCCTGAAAAATACAGCAAGATTGCTGAAGAAGAAGTGAAAAAGCCTTCAGAACAAGGGGAGAATGAAGAACACCATGATCATGGCCATCATTAAATTGTGAGAGAGGCGGTTATGCCGGATTTTTTACAGCTGGTCCATCCCAAGGTCGTTCATTTTCCCGTGGCCCTTTTTATGACGGCCTTGGGATTGGATCTCGCCGGTCTGATTTTCAAGAGAGAAAGTTTCCATAAAACTGCCGTGCAGATTTATGTCATTGCGGCTTTAATGACGCCCTTGGTTGTCCGCACGGGAATTTGGGAAGCGGCAAGGCTTCATTTGAATCATCCCGTGTTGGAGAAGCATCGTATGTTCGCGCTCTGGACAATGTGGGCTTCTTTAATGTCCTTGCCTGTTTTATGGTTTATTAAAAAGAAGTCGCAAAAGTTCTTTCGCGTGTTTTTTGTAATTTTTTTAATTGTGACCGCCGGTCTTGTGACTGTGGCTGGGCATAATGGAGGAAGGATGGTTTATGAATATGGTGTGGGTGTCGAACCATAAGGAGGTTTTCAATGCTGGGAAGAGACCCTGTTTGCGGGATGATAGGTAAGGAAGATTTTCAATATGAATACAACGGGAGAATATTTTATTTCTGTTCTCGTTACTGTGAGAATAAGTTTAAGTCTTCTCCGGAGAAATATTTTGAAAAGCACTTCGCCGCTGAATTTATTTCCTTGGAAAATAAGGAAAGAAGCATAGCCTATTTTTCAATGGAAATCGGTATTGACACCCGGATACCAACGTATAGCGGCGGACTCGGAATTCTGGCGGGTGATACCATAAAATCATGCGCTGACCTCAAAGTCCCGATGGTCGCCGTCACTTTTCTTTATGAAAATGGTTATTTTTATCAGAAACTGGACGCGCAAGGAAACCAGCAAGAACTTCCTGTCCAATGGAATCGTGCAGATTTTTTAAAGTTACTCCCGCAGAAAGTCAGCGTGCAAATAGAGAACAGAACAGTGGTTATCCAAGCCTGGCAATATGATGTTTTGGGTTTAACCGGCTCTTCGGTACCTATTATATTTTTGGATACGGATCTTGAAGAAAATTCTGAATACGACAGGGGACTTAATGATTATCTTTACGGTGGTGACGAAAAATACCGGTTAGCCCAAGAGATCATTTTAGGGATGGGGGGAGTACGGATACTTAATGCGTTGGGCTATACAGGCATTAAAAAGTATCATATGAATGAAGGGCATGCCAGCTTATTAACCTTGGAATTACTCAACGAACGGAAGAGTGAAAAAGAACCGGTCGGAGATTTTGAGGCGATCAGAGAGCTTTGTGTCTTCACAACGCATACGCCCGTTCCCGCCGGTCATGACCGTTTTTCCTATGATTTAGTGAGAAGCTTTTTAGGCGAATTTGTTCCTTTTGATATTTTAAAAATGCTGGCGGGAGAAGAGCGGCTCAATATGACTTTACTTGCTCTCAATTTAAGTAAATATGTCAATGGAGTAGCCAAAAAACACGGAGAAATATCGAAGACGATGTTTCCTGGCTACCCGATAGATTCCATTACCAATGGTGTCCATTCCAACACGTGGACTTGTGATAGCTTTAAGAGATTGTACGATCAATATATTCCCGGGTGGCAAAATGACCCTTTTAGCTTAAGATCGGCGTTAAGTATTCCTAAGAATGACATCTGGGCGGCGCACGCCGACGCAAAGAAAAAACTTATCGATCACCTTAATGAAGAAACAAACACCGGATTGAGTTATGAGGCATTCACTCTCGGGTTTGCCAGACGTGCCGCTCTTTACAAAAGAGCCGATTTGATTTTCTCCGATATCAATAGACTGGCGCACATCTCAAACAACGTCGGTAAGATACAATTGGTTTTTGCCGGCAAGGCCCATCCTAGAGATGGGCAGGGCAAGGAAGTGATTAAAAAAATATTTTCTAATATTGCGCAATTAAAAGATCGAATCAAGATTGTTTATTTAGAGAACTACGATATTGAACTTGCCAAGTTACTTACCGCCGGCGTAGATCTTTGGCTCAACACACCGCAAAGACCTAATGAGGCTTCCGGAACTTCCGGCATGAAGGCAACGCATAATGGGGTGCCGAATTTTAGCGTCTTGGATGGCTGGTGGATTGAGGGATGTATCGAGGGTATCACGGGATGGTCAATTGGATCAGCGTCAGGCAATATTACGGATGACAGTAAAAATGATGCACAGAATTTATATGAAAAATTAGAGAAAGTGATTGTCCCCTTGTTCTATAATAACCATGATAAGTGGATTGCGATCATGCAGCACTCTATCGCCATGAATGCGTCTTTTTTTAATACACATCGCATGGTTCAACAGTATGCTTTAAACGCGTATTTGTTTTAACGTTAAAGGAGATGATATGCTTAACCGCTTTAACAAAAATTATTTAGTGTTTTTTCTTTTTAATATGATGTTCCTTTTTTCTTTTCAGCTGACTTTCGCCCAAGAAGCGAAACAGCAAGCTGTTGCCTTGGAAGATATTATAAGGGAAGCTTTAGCTAATAATCGGGAATTACAAGCGGCGCGGGAAGAACTGCAGGCCGCCAGGCACAGAGTCCCACAAGCTTCCGCTCTGCCGGATCCGACGCTCGGGTATGCGGTCATGGGGCCTGACCTTGAAACTCGATTAGGACCGCAAGAAGGTATTTATGAATTTGAACAAATGGTGCCTTTCCCGGGGAAACTTTTAGAGAAACGAAAGATGGCCGCCGCCGAAGCAGAAGCGGCTTCAGCAAAATTAAAATTCGCCGAGCGCGAGGTGATCTTTAAAGTGTCAGAAGTTTATTATGATTTGTATACCTTAGATGCAACGTTACGGGTGGTTGAGGAAGTAAAGCAAACGCTGAAAAAGTTTGAATCGATCGCTTCCGCCCGCTATAGCAGCCGGAAAGGGGAACAAAGGGATGTGGCCAAGGCCCAGGTTGAGGTGTCGGAAACCCTGGAGAGAATTTATATGCTGAATCAGCAGAGGGAAAGCCTGGCGGCGATGCTCAATGCCCTTTTGAACCGAAGACCGCCCGGGTCATTTGCAGAATTGAGATTCTCAGAATTGCCGGTGTTGTCTTTTTCTCTCGAAGATTTACTTCAGAAAGCCAGAAAAAACCGTCCCGAACTGCTTGAGGCAGTGGCTATGCGGAAAAGGGAACAACATGCCAACGCCTTGGCCAAATATGAGTATGCTCCAGATATTTCGATTGGTTTTCAATACACAAAAATTGGCGAAGGTATGACGAGTGAACCTGATGACGGTAAAGACGCGTGGATGATCCCTCTTAAAGTCACTTTCCCTTTATGGCAAAATCGGATCGCGCCGGCCGTTCAGGAAGCGAAACGAAATCTTAAAGCGGTCGAGGCCAAGCTCGAGCAGGCGGAAAATTTTACAGATTACGAAATTAAGAATGCCTATTATCGCTTTACTTCCGCGAAAAAGATCAGTGAACTTTACCAGAATGCCCTTATCCCTGAAGCGGAGTTGGCCTTTCGTTCGGATCAGGCAGGTTACGAGGGCGGGAAGACAGATATCCTTAATTTAATTGACAGTGAACGTGTTTATCTGAACGCGAAGATTTCCTATTATCAGGCTTTGAATGAAACATTAAAGAATTTTGCGGTCATGGAACGGATCACTGGAACGGAGTTATCAAAAGAAGAGGGAGAGGAAGGAGCCGGTCATGAAAAATAAAAAAATTCTTATTTTCCTGATCCTTATCGTTGCTGTTGTCGGCGGGCTGAGCTATGTTATCCGCCATCAGGGAAAAGGGGCGCGCCAACCGGAGGTTTATTATTGTCCGATGCATCCTACTTATACGAGTGACCGTCCCGGCACCTGTCCGATCTGCAATATGAATCTGGTCAAAAAAGAAATCACGCCTCAGATGCCGGAGGCCCGGCAAGGAGATAAGCAGCAGCGCGATATTTGCCTTATGCATGACTGCCATAAAAAATTAGGCGGCAAACCGTGTCCAATGATGGTCGTTGCCAAAGAAGGGGAAACCGTGACCTGTCCGATCTGTGGAACTTATATCGTTAAAGGTGGAAAATTGGCCGCAAATAAGCTTCTCTATTGGACGGATCCGATGATCCCCGGTTATAAATCCGATAAGCCCGGCAAATCTCCGATGGGGATGGACTTGGTCCCTGTTTATGAGGAAGAGTTTGCTGCGCCTTCATCGGCATCCGTTCCTGAAGGTTATGCGCAGATTATGTTGAGCTCTCAGAAACAGCAATTGATCGGTATTAAAACAGCACCGGTGGAAAAGAAGAAGTTGATCAAAACGATCCGTACCGTTGGGACGATCGCCCATGACCCGGAACTTTATCAAGCCCAGACCGAGTATATCCAGGCGATCCAGGCTTGGGAGCGGGCTAAGCAAAGCAACATTCCAGAAATTATAGAGCAATCCCAAAAGCTGGCTGAGTCTTCGCGTATTCGGCTCCGCCATATGGGGCTTAATGAAGAACTGATCAAGGAGATATCCACTTGGAAAGAGGCGGAACACAGCCTGCTGTACGCTAGTCCCGGCGAACCGGTTTGGGTCTATGCCAAGGTCTATGAATACGAGCTGCCGTTAATCCGTGATGGACAAAAATTAAAAGTTGAAGTCCCCGCGAATCCAGGTTATGTCTTTGAAGGTATTCTCCGATCGGTGGATCAGATGGTTGACCAGGAAACCCGCACGGTACGGATCCGCGCTCAAGTGCAGGATCCCGGGGGGCAGCTTAAGCCTGACATGTTCGTCAATGTGACGATTGAAGTTGATCTCGGTGAGGTCTTGGCGGTCCCCGAAGAAGCGGTTTTTGATACCGGTACCAAAAAGATTGTTTTTCTCGATAATGGTCAGGGAGTGTTCGAACCGCGTGACGTTGTTTTAAGCGCCAAGGTAGATAATTTTTATGAACTCAAAAGCGGTCTTCAGGAAGGGGATCGCATTGTGACCAGCGGAAACTTTTTGATCGATTCCGAAAGCCGGTTGAAGGCTGCCCTGGAAGGGATGGGAGCCGGCGGAGGAGGGCATCAACATGGACAATAACATGCATGTCCGAAAAGAAGGTTTTGCGGAAAAGGTTATCGAGTTTTCCGCTAGGAATAAATTCATTGTTCTTGTTTTTGTAGCGGCGATGATGATTGGAGCGGTTTGGTCGCTAAAAAACATACCGCTCGATGCGATCCCGGATCTGTCTGACACGCAGGTCATCATTTATTCCCGATGGGACAGAAGCCCCGATATTATTGAGGACCAGGTTACCTATCCTATTGTCACTGCCATGCTGGGAGCGCCCAATGTTAAAGCGATCCGCGGATTTTCCGATTTCGGCTTTTCCTATGTGTATGTGATTTTTAAAGACGGTACGGATATTTATTGGGCGCGCAGCCGGACTCTGGAATATTTAAGCAAGATCATTCCCCGCCTGCCAGACGGAGTGCGTACCGAACTGGGGCCCGATGCCACCGGTGTGGGGTGGGTTTTTCAATATGCCTTGGTCGATAAATCCGGAAAAAATTCTTTGCAAGACTTACGGTCCTTCCAGGATTGGTATTTACGCTATCATCTGCAAAGCGTTCCCGGTGTGGCAGAGGTGGCTTCCATCGGCGGGTTTGTCAAGCAGTACCAGATCACGATCGACCCTAACCGTCTTTTGGCTTATAACATTCCGATCACAATGGTTATCGAGGCTATCCGTAAAGGGAATCAGGAAGTGGGCGGCCGGCTTTTGGAGTTTTCCGGCGCCGAGTATATGATCCGCGGCCGCGGGTATGCCAAATCCGTCATCGATTTTGAGAATATCGTTGTGGGAGTGGACAAAAACGGTACGCCCATTCTGGTGAAACATCTGGGGGCCGTGGCCATTGGACCGGAGATTCGCCGCGGCCTGGCCGATCTCGACGGGGAAGGGGATGTCGTCGGGGGAACGGTCATTATGCGTTTCGGCGAAAACGCCCTCAATGTCATCAACCGCGTCAAAGCTAAAATAAAGGAGATCGAACCGACTCTGCCGGAAGGGGTGGAAATTAAGGTTACTTATGACCGTTCGGAATTGATCCTCAAGGCGATCGAGACCCTCAAACATCAGTTGATTGAGGAAATGATTATTGTGAGTATCATTATTATTATTTTTCTCTGGCATTTTCCTTCCGCCTTTGTGCCGATCGTGACGATCCCCATCGCTGTTTTGCTTTCCTTTATTCCCTTTTATGGGTTGAAATTGACCTCGAACATCATGTCGCTTTCGGGTATTGCGATTTCGATCGGTGTGCTGGTGGACGGCGCTATTGTGATGGTCGAAAATGCGTATAAACGTATGGAAGAATGGAACATAAACGGGCGCAAAGGAGATTATCACGCCGTTTTGCTCAAGGCCATTAAGGAAATTGGGCCGTCCGTCTTTTTTTCGCTGCTGGTGATCGCGGTTGCCTTTATGCCGATTTTTACTTTGATCGACCAGGAGGGCCGGCTTTTTAAACCTCTGGCCTGGGCGAAAAATTTAGCGATGGCGATTGCCGCGATTTTGGCCATCACTTTGGACCCGGCCATACGGATGCTTTTTGTCCGTATGGAGCCCTTTAAATTTCGCCGGCCTTGGGCCTCAAAAGCGGCCAACACTCTTCTGGTCGGGACGTATTATCCCGAGGAGAAACACCCGATCAGTAAAGTTTTGTTCCGTATTTATGAACCGGCCTGCCGTTTTGTCCTCAAACACCGCAAGGGAACCATCATCACCGCGCTGATCCTGGTTCTGACCACGATCCCGGTTTATTTAAAATTAGGATCGGAATTCATGCCGCCTTTATGGGAAGGGTCGATCCTCTATATGCCGACGACATTACCCGGCATTTCGGTGACCGAAGCCCAAAAGCTTATGCAGACGCAGGATCGGATTTTAAAAAGTTTTCCTGAAGTCGAGAGCGTTTTCGGCAAGGCCGGCCGCATGGAAAGTTCGACCGACCCGGCGCCGTTTTCCATGATGGAGACAACGATCGTGTTAAAACCCGAGGATCAGTGGAGGAAGACCAAGCGCTGGTATTCCTGGTTGCCGGATGTGCTGGAAGACCCGTTCCGCCGCTTTTGGCCGGATCATATAGCGCATGAAGATCTGATCGATGAGATGGAAGCGGCCTTGAAGATCCCGGGAACTACAAATGCCTGGACCATGCCTATCAAGGCGCGTATCGATATGTTGTCGACGGGTGTGCGTACGCCCATCGGCATAAAAGTTTTGGGGTCGGATCTGAAAAAAGTGGAAGAGATCGGAACGCATCTTGAAATGATATTGAAGGATATTCGCGGAACAAGAAGCGTCTTCGCCGAACGGACCGCCGGGGGGTATTTTCTGGATTTTGACCTCAAACGCGAAGAGCTGGCCCGGTACGGCCTAAGCGTGGAAGATGCCCAGATGGTCATTCTCTCGGCCATTGGAGGCGAAAATGTTTCGACCACTATTGAGGGCCGGGAACGTTATCCCGTGAATGTCCGTTATCCCCGGGAATTGAGGGATGATGTGGAAAAACTTAAACGAGTCCTGGTCCCTACTCCATCGGGACAGCATATTCCCTTGGCCCAGATCGCCGACATTGTGTTACGTACCGGTCCGGCCATGATCCGCAACGAAAACGGCCTTTTGGCCGGGTACGTGTATGTTGATATGGCTGACCGGGATATCGGCACGTACGTTGAAGAAGCGAAAAAGATCGTGGCCAAGGAACTCAAAATGCCTCAGGGGTATGCCTTGATTTGGAGCGGCCAGTATGAAAATATGTTGCGGGTGAAAGAGCGGTTAAAAGTCGTTTTGCCTCTGACGATCTTCATTATTTGTATCCTTCTTTATATGAATACAAAATCGTTGGTTAAAACGGGGATCGTGCTTTTGGCCGTGCCGTTCTCTTTGATCGGAGCTGTTTGGTTATTATGGATCCTGGGCTACCACGTTTCTATTGCGGTCTGGGTCGGGATGATCGCCTTGATGGGCCTGGACGCTGAAACTGGTGTGTTTATGCTGCTTTTCCTGGATTTATCCTATCAAGATGCTGTTCGTAAAGGGAAGATGAAAACCGAAAATGATTTAACGGAGGCTATCGTTCACGGCGCGGTCAAGCGCGTCCGCCCTAAAATGATGACGGTCATGGCAGCCTTTATGGGGCTTCTTCCTATTATGTGGGCGACCGGGATCGGCGCCGACATGATGAAACGGATCGCCGCACCTATGGTTGGCGGGTTGTTTTCGTCATTTATTTTGGAATTATTGGTATACCCGGTCATTTATTTTATCTGGAAGTGGAATTATGAGATGAAAAAAGGCAAGGCAGCGTGGATCAATAACCCGGCGGTGTAACCGGCTATGGTCAATATTCTTCGACTCCCCCGGCGGATTCAAGATCATCACCGATTTCATACGGGCCAGGGATAAACGCAAGTTGCTTTGGGGTATTTCTATATTTACGTTTTTTCTTTCTTCGGTTTTAGACAATTTGACGATGTCGATCGTTATGGTTTTATTGCTGCACCGGTTAATCCCTGATAGAGAGGTCATTTATCACAGTGTCCAATTTTCGTCTTAATAAAAGTTTTTTAAAAAAATTTCTTGACAAGATAAAAAATTTGTTGTAAATTTACTTCTGTTACGAACATAAAAGTTTTGCATATTTGTAACGAAAAATTTTTTAGGCATTGGCGTCTTTAAAATTTAAATTTTGTAGAGCAGCGTTAGTTCAACAGCACGGGCGAAGAAGTCCTCTAAAAACCAAATTGGGTTTTAGAGGATTTTTTTTGGAGATTGAGAAGCTGCCGCGCAGGCCAATGACGGTTTGTGACCAGTGTCTCCAGGGGCAACAAAACTATTAACAACTAGTATTTGTAGGAAAGGAGAAATTTCATGGGGAAGAATTTAAAAAAGGCGTTTATTACTAATCTGGGAATCCTAACCATAGTTTTTGTCGTCATCCTAGGTTTTCACAAGTCTTGTTTTGGGTCAGACTCTGGAGATGCGAAGGATGAAATGAATCAAAAACTCATTCAAAGAATCGAGCAACTTGAGAAAAAAATTGAGGATCTTACTGGGGCCCAAGAAAAACCAGTCGTAACTGTGCCTGATGAAATAGTGAGAGGAAAAGTAGAGGCAATCTTAATGGAAAAAGAAGGACATGGCGGTTTCATGCAGATGCCTAAAATAAGAGGCTTTATTGATACCACCTACAACTATAATTTTAATAAACCAGCCAGTCAGACCACTAAATTGGGGACACCTGGGACAACAACAGCCGGGAGCAATCTTTCCAGCTATGTTACCAAGGCCAATGATATCACTTTTAATACAGCCCATATTGCTTTCAATGGTCTTTTAAAAGAGGGGATTGGTTACACCATTGAAGTGGATGCTGGTTCAGATGCCAATGTGAATACACCGACGAGCGGTTCAGGATCAGCCGACGACTTCGATCTTCAAGAGGCTTATTTAACCGCGTCTCTTTTTGATACGGGCGTCAATTTAAAAGTTGGTAAATTTGTTACCTTGGAAGGTATTGAAGTCATTGAATCTCCTCTTAATCCTACCATCAGCCGTGGCTATTTGTATGGTCTGGCCGAACCGTTTACTCACGTAGGATTTTTGCTTTCTCGGGAACTTCCCATTAAAGGTTTGGAATTGAGGGCAGGGCTCGTGAATGGCTGGGATGTTCTTTCGGACAATAATGACAGAAAGACATTTTTAGGTGGACTCGGTATTAATTATGGAGATCTCGCCACGGGAGGTTTGTCTGTTTATTATGGTCCAGAACAGGCGAACAATGGCAAGAATGATCGTACCAGTATCGATTTAACCGTTTTTACAAAACCGATGCCTAAACTTACTATTGGCCTTCAAGGTAATTGGGGCCGAGAAGACGGAATCGGCTCAGGGACCGATCATTGGCAAGGCTATGGGGTCCAGCCTGTTTACCAGCTTACTGATAAATTTTCTTTGGCTGGTCGTGTTGAATATATGAAAAATAAAGGCGGTAGTCGTTTTGGTAATAGCGGCGGAGAAATTACCAATTTCGCAATAACCCCTGGCTACAAATTAAATGATAGCACAACCGCTAGGGTCGAATATCGTCATGATATGGGGAACAAGGACTTCTTTGAGGGAGAAAATGGAGGTGTATTTGATAAAGATAGCGCAAATCAATTATTAGCGGAGGTCTTTTATACATTTTAGTAAATAAATTTTCTAATGGGAAATTGTATTGTGTTAGATAGGTAAATTATCTATAAATATTTACTTATTGTATAGGCGTATCTTTCTGTCGGGAGGTAAGGTCAAAGGCATAACAAAACCATCCCCTCAGAAAGATACGCCTATTTTTATTGTTCACCCTGGGGGCAAGTGCGCCAGTACTTCGTTTTTAGGGGGTGCAGGCGCACTTTTCCTCGTATATTTTTATAAATAGGGTGATTTATTGAGGTTAAGGGAAAAAACAGGCATAGGAAATTTTTTTTAAAAAAACTTGACACCCCTACCTAGCCATGTAAAAATACCACACTTACCTAACCCCTGTGATGATTTCAGTCTGACCAAGAAAGGAGGGAGGAAAATTTAAGCGGTCACGAGTCATCAAATAGCAGGTCTATTACACGAAATAATCTAGGAAAACTAGACCATATAGAGAAAAGTTCTTAACTTTTTGGAGGAATAAAATGAGAAAAACGTTACTTATAGCAATGTTAGCAGTCGTTCTTTTGGCTGCTCCGGCATTCGCTAGTGTCCAGAACATCAAATTGAGCGGTGATATTACCTCTCAATATGTGGTTCGGGATCAGTTCGATCTGGGCAGTTCAGTTACTAACGATTATGATCAAAACTTCTTCTTAACTCAAACTCGCCTTAATGTGGCGGCTGACCTCACGGACAATGTCCAAGCGGTCGTCGGACTCATTAATGAAAGAGCTTGGGGTACAGAAGATGAAAACATTAACGGCAGTGCCTCTAGTCAAGTCGGAAACACTGATGTCCAACTCAACGTGGCTTATGTTACGTTGCGCGAGATGCTCTATTCTCCGTTAACGGTTGTGGTTGGTCGTCAAAACTTCAAATATGGCAACAGCTTTATCATGGACTCAGCCGGTACCAATAACACGATTGCTGGTGGTACTGGGTTAACGGGTGTTGCCAATGATTTGACAGTTAGACGCGCTTTAGATGCGGTTCGTTTGATCTTCGATTATAATCCTTTGACCTTAGAGTTCTTCGCTTCTAAAGTTGACTCCAATAATGCAGGCGGCTTCAATCCTAACTCGGATGATGTCGATCTCTACGGAGCCAATGCCACCTATAAAT
>Ga0155077_1134_pt1 | contig 29253 bp, 28 predicted proteins | sample RifCSPhighO2_01_FD_106045 | JGI IMG/M metagenome (GOLD analysis project Ga0155077, IMG submission 106045) | Omnitrophica WOR_2 bacterium RIFCSPHIGHO2_01_FULL_48_9
ATTCATCTGAATTTCCCCGTTTTACAGCAAGCTCAAAATTTCCTTCTCTTGATAATTGCAGCTTGTCATTATTCTGAGGGCCAATAATCCCTTCTGCTGTAAAGCCCAAAAATAAATCAACGCGCCCTCTAATCATCAATTGCGTAACCTCATCGAATGTAATCCTAGCAATTGCAGGAAAAACGGTTGGATCGTTTGGACTTATAGATATCGAACCATACTGATCCTCTTTAAGTCTATCAACGCTTACCAGTACATCGGCTTTAGAGTCTCCATCTATTTTTCCAAACCATTGTCCAAAAATCATTTTCTTAATTTCTCCTGAAAGCAATAACGTGCTCGAAATCCCAAATCGTTTTTCAGATATTTATTACACACTCCCCGCCTTGTCGAGGCGATTTTTGACGAGTCCGCTGGCGTTTTTTGCACTTGAAGCGCCTTCCACGATTTTTATCTCCTCTTCCGTCAGGCCGTAAAGCTTGTAGAACATTTGACCAATATTAAACTTTTGATTTAGTTTCTCGAGCCAAGACAGTTAATTTTAAACTATCTAAGATCGCATTGCGTTCAATCGGTTTTAATTCAAGATAATCAAAAACCAAATCATCAATTAAAACGTGCTCTGCTGTTTCTATCTCCTCTAACGTTGATTTAGCTTCACGGGATGATAACAGTTGAACTATTTTCTCAGATTCCTTTAAATCAAGATCAAGATACAAAGGATAATCCTTCAAATCGACAGCTTCTGCTTTTAACATTCCTCCACCTAAATTTTTTCTTCCTGATAATTCTCTGATTAACCAGCAGAGTGATGAATTAAGAAATACCCAAAGTTTTAAACGAATTTCGTTTAAATTGGGAATGTTGTTGGGCATATAAATATCAACTCCGCTTGCGGAAAAGGCATTTATCAAATTAAGACTGCAAAAATGCCTTCCGAGTCCTCTAGGCAATATTAAAATAGGCCTTAATTTGCTCGTCATCTCCAAGTCAAATAAAGCATAGCCAGCTTTTTCTAGTTTCTTTCTTGTCTCTGAAGGGATATTTTCTCTTAGAACCAAATACCGATCTGTTCTATTTAATACAAATGGTGCTCCGGAATCAAAAAAATTTATAAGCGCATTCTTTTTTATACCAAACTCTCTTATTACTGTATTGTCAACCAAGAAATTTTTGCTTAAATTCAACCCTTGGCCACAATCAGCATTAATCTCATTGATAAATTTTCCTCGTTGCAATAGTTTGTTTACAATCAATTCAATTTCTTTGGTGACCGATAATAAAACACCCCATTTAACTGGAGTAGATTTTAAATGCTCATGAGCAAATCGCTTGGCGTTTACCCCTTCAATTTCTTCCCCCATCAAGAGTTTCGATATGCTAATGTTTGAATTTTCAAAATTAATATGAAATCTGGCAAATAACGATGTTTGTTGACTTTTAATCTCCAGTTTCTGAAATATTGTAATAACGGTATTAATGTTGGGGCCGAGTTGAGAATCGAAATATTTATAATCGCTATCTATGATGGCTTTAACATAACACTGTTCAAGAAGATACTTTTGAAATTTTCTTCCATATACCGTATCAAGCCAAGCATTTTGAGTGAGAAAAATGCTGCACCCATCATCATTGATTAGCCTCAGGCTAAATAGTAGAAAGTAAACTAAAAGATCACATCCACGCCCAATGTAGCTCCCCACATCGTCACCCCATTGAGTCCTTATCGATATCTGCAACTCCCTCTTCATATTTTCTGAAAAATCTGGACTCCTAGCTTCCAAATACGGCGGATTCGCAATCACCACATCAAACCCGCCTTTTTCCTGAAAGACCTCGAAAAAATTTAAATGCCAGAGGAAATATGGTCTGACCTTTGATTGGCGGATCTCATTGGGAATAGCCAGATATTCGAGTTTCTTTTTCAGTAACACCGCGTTCTTTTTTCTGTCTTCCGGCTTTTGCATGTTAAGGTTTCTGATACGCTCATCGAGTTCCTTGACCCGCTTGTTGATCGAGGACTGGATGAAATCCATCTCGATTTTTTCGATCCTGCCTCTGACGACTTTCTTTTGTTCCGTATTTGTCTCATGAAAATATTGCACGTGCAATTTGCGAAGGATTGCTAAATATTTTTCCGCATCCTGATTGAATAAATCCATCTGCATTAATTTATCGGATGTCTTTCTCTTTGGTTTGTCCTTTTCCAATACTTTGGGATCAAAAAACTCAATGGACTCATCACCAACTATCAGCTCTTCCAAAAGACTATTACCGCACATGATCTTGTAATCCAGATTCGGCAGAGGCTCGATGTCCGCCAGTTCATAATCCACAACCAGGCTCAGCCACAGCCGCAGTTTGGCGATCTCAACGGCACCGGGGTCGATATCAACGCCGTAAATACAGTTCTGGATCGTTTCTTTCTTCAACCCATACTCGCTTCCATCGGGATCAAGAGCAAGGCGCGCTTTGACAATTTCATTAAGCATTCCCACGAGAAACGCCCCCGAGCCGCAGGCAGGGTCGCAGGTTTTGATATCCGACAAAAGCCCGCCAAGCGCGGCCGCCTCATCCGGAGAAAATGGGGATTCATGGTTCAGGATCAAAGAGCGTATCCTGTCTTCTTTAAGGCCGGTTTGCGAAACAAGATAATTGATGAGACTCTCCCGGCACATGTAATGGACAATCTCGCGCGGGGTGTAATACGTCCCCTTGCCCTTACGCAGGTTCTCTTCCAACAGGTTTTCGAAGACCTTACCCAGCATCTCCGGGTCAACGGCGACTTCCTTGTCATCCGGGCTTTCTTCCTCAACGGTAAAATTAAAACGGTCAAATACCTCAAATATATTTTTGAAAACCGCGTTTTCCAAATGAATGGTCGTGTGCTTCCAGTCATACTCCGGCTCAAAGAGACCGCCGTTAAGAAATGGGATCCGGCAGTTGAAATATTTGGAAAAACTCGGGTCCGCTCCTTCCCGATTGGCGTTATTGAGAGTATCGTAGAAGAGTATCTCAAGATAATCGTTGTAGAAATTCTCTTTTTTATTTACCGCCTGCTTGTAAAGATTGCTGATGAAATTCTTGTCCCCCTCTCCCCAGGGTTTATTTTGAGGAACACCCAGCCAGCCTTTTTTCTGCAAAAAATACAAAAAAACAATCTGCCCCAAAGTCTTTTTGGCAAAGTCGGACGTGTTGATTTGATTCTTGGAGGCCACCATTTGGAAGGCATGATTTTTATTTAAATCGGCAACCAAAGCTTCGAACAACTTCCTGTATTGTTCATAGAATTCCTTTGTAACTTTTTCGACCGAAAACGCGTCTTTGATTTTATCTAACGACGAGAAGTCCCCGTCACCGACTCTTGTAAGGTAAGTTTTATTCGTAAGTTCAGAGCTGACAAAATAGGTAAACCGGCGGAAGTTGCTCCATTGCCTGCGATTACCTACTGCTTCGGGGTAGATAAGTGAAAAGCGAAAATTTCCTCCACGGTCATAAAAAATAAAAATTCCCGCGTCCGATTGGGTATCTTTGAGAATTTTCTTGCCTTTTTCATACTGGGCTTTTTTACCGCTTCGCTCTGAAAGTGGCTGGCTTGCTTTAAAAGCGCAAGCAATCAGCTTTTCATCAGGAGAAAATTGGATCTCGCCGAATTTTATGCCTTCGGCAAAAGAAGGATCGTTATACTGCGAGAATGGTTCCTGACGCGGAGAAAAGGAACGGTGTTTTTCACGGAAAAACCTGGAAAATTTATCCGGGACAAAGTTATCTATAATATCTTGCAGTATCTCTCGGCTCATGGTTTTCTGCCGCTTTACCGGCGTATACACAAAGGTATATAAATTGATTGACAGCCAAATATCCGTGTTATATAGTTTAAGCAGTCCTCTAATGGCGAAAGCCGGCGTCGTGCCGTGCGTGAGGAAACTCACCTAGCTATAGAGGGCTTATTTTTTTCACGTCAAACGGATTGCTGCTCCTGTCATAAAAATTCTTCGGATATTTTTCCGCATCAAACAGGTCCACCAATAAACCTACTTTTTCCCTGATCGTTTCAAAGAATCTCATTTCATTTCTCACAAAAGCGCGATAGACCGCCCAGTTGATATAATCAACGACCTGCAGGCATGGTTCTCCGGAAGGGGTTTGCGGCTGAACGTCAATCTTGCTAATGACCTTCTTTGACCACTTCTCCTCGAATTTCTGAATACCTTTCGCAATGGCCTCTTCCATTGGTTTCTGCCTGATCCTGGTCCCCCGCACGGCAAAATATATTTTATTATTGGGTGCTAATTGAAGCTGATCTTCGAAAAGGCGAGAAACCAAATCGTCATAAAAAAGATTCTCTTTGGCATGATATTTCTTTCGAAAGACAGCCTCGATTTTCCGGGCAACGTAGATTTTTACCTTGATATCCATGGCTGTGATGGCCTTAAAGACCAATTGGCGAATCTCCGGACAATCGTCAGTTGCGTGAAAAGCAACCAGGCTCTTTTTTAAGGAAGGGATCCCCTGAAAATATTTATCGTGCGCGATGTGGTTGCGGATACCTGCCAGGCTGTGACGTATGCTTTTAGGGTCTGCTGTCCTTACAACTCCTAAAATAAGTATTTTCGAACAACCCTCGTTCCCGACGATCAGATCGCCATAGCGGTCATAAAAGATCGGGTCTCCCGCCTCATCGACAAAGAAATAGTTGGTTTTATCTTCCGTTACCGTCATTAAACCGCCCTGTTTTCTATCGCGATGATTATTTCTTTGGATAAATCTTTCTGCCTTGCCTTTTCTCTCTGCAGATAATCCTCTCCTAATTCCTTTTTTAAGGCAATCATTTCCCTTAACGCCCGCTTTTGCTTTGCCTCATCCTCGCTCTCAAGATTAGCAATACGACGCAGAGTAAAATCGGAAAGAGTTCCGTAGTCCAAAATATCTTCTCTTAACGTCCGTAAGAAATCCTTATGCGGCATTATGTCCTCCGATTGGATCCGGTTAATAAATGCCGCGAGATTGTTCATGGCTTTTTGCTCAAGGCTTTGTTCGCTTGGAGTTATGACGCGGGACTCCTTAAAACGCTTCACGCCCTCATAAGCTTCCCAGAAACTATCGCTTAAGGACAGGGCTTTTTCATCTTGAGCGCAAACGATCTTGTCAAACACCTCTTCAAAGGTAGCTTGATAAACATCGAATTCTTTTGCATTTTTATATCTTAGACAATGAATATACAATCGGCCTTTTTTTAGAAATACCAAGAGCTCATTTTCGCTGTATTTCTTGGCTACTTTTATGCGCGGCGGATAATTTTTTAAAGATGCAATGAGCTCAGGGGCATCCTTTTTGATTTTTAAGAATTCTTTTAGGGCTTTGGTATAAAAACTCTCTTTTTCCTGCGCGTCCGGATTCTGCTGAATTCTGTTGAAAAGTCCCGATGGAGTTGGTTCTTCGTCAATATCAAAAATCTTGGCGTCTTCTCCAAGAGTGCTGTGAATTAAAAACATTTTATTGCTGGCGATCTCGCGCGACTTCACCAGCTCCGCGCCCTTCTCGGTAGGGAAAAAATTAACGATGTAAAGCTCGCTAAAGACTTTTTTACTGATGCGGTTGATGCGCCCCACCCGCTGAATGACCCTTACCGGATTCCAAGGGATATCGTAGTTGATAACAAGCCCGGCGCGATTTAAGTTAAAACCTTCCGAAATCTTATCCGAGGCGAGCAAAATGTCAAAATCATCATCTTGTTCGGGATAGGATGCGTCAAAATTTTTGTTGATTTGTGATATTTTATGAGTTGATAGATCGCCCGCAACAACGAGGATTCTCTCGCCGACATGCTTTCTTAGTAGGGGCTCTAAATATTTAACCGTGTCCAGATACTCGGAAAATATTACAATTTTTCTTTTTGGTTCGCCTTTAGGGTGCTTTTGTTTAATTTCGCTTTTTATGTTTTCTAAGAGGCAGCCGGTTTTGGGATCATTCTTTACCAAATCCAGGGCGGCTAACTGAGCTGATATTTCGTCAAATAGCTTTAAGTCGGATTTTATGTGGCTAATAAATTCGTCTTTATACTTAAAGCTGCTGATTTTATACCTTTTGTGATTTTTCGGATATTCGCCGTTATTGATTTTCTCGGCATACTCAGTCAAATATCTTTCGATTCCATCCAGATCAAGGTCATAAATCTTTTCAAGAAGGGCCCGGTCAAGAATGTATTCGCCTGTTTTTTCGATGAATTCCAAAGCGTGCTTGGTGATTTTTTTGAAATTTTCTATGCTCTGCTTAAAAGAACCAAAGGAACTTTCGAAACGCTTAACGAGCAAGCGGCGCATAAAGTCATACAAGTTTCTCTGTTGTATGAACTGGCGGTTGTCTTTTTCGGATAGTTTTTCATTAACAATATCCTCTCTTTCGATCTCATATTCAAAAGGGCGATAAATCGCGCCTTTAAATTGGCCGCCGTCATCAGGATCGCCAAAATACTGCTCAATGACTTGATCGTAAAATAAGGACTGCTCTTTGGTTAATTCAAAAAACCACTCTTTGGGATCCGCGACTTTTGATAGGTTTTTGACCTCATCCTTGTAAAAAGGATTGTTCTGAAGATCAAGCCGGTTGCGACGAATTGTCACTGGCTCAATCACATCCCTTATTTGCTTGGCAAGGTAATGCGACCTTTGCGCCACCTTTCCAAGGTCAATGGTTTTGCTTCCAAAGAAAACCTGATAATAACTTTCCGCCTTCTTTCTTTTGGCGGCATTCGGTGAATTCCAGTATTTTTTAATAAACCCAAGCCGGTCAAAAGTCCCTTTGAATGCCTTGAATTTATCTACCAGATTGTTTTCGAGTGTAATGGATGACTTTTTAGGAGTGATAAAAAGCTTTAGTAGCGAAAGGATATCACCCGGCCTGTTGTTAAAAGGTGTGGCGGTAAGCAAAATGACGACTTTGTTACGGCAGATGTTCTTTAAGCCTTCGTAATCCTTGGTATCCTGATTCCTGAAGCGGTGCGCTTCATCAATGATCACGACTTCAATATCTTTGTGTTTATTCACAAAATCGGAAATGCTCTCCAGGTCACCAAGCGATCTAACTTCCCAGTCGTGAAGCTTGAATTCTTCCGTGTACTTTTTCCATCCGGAATTTTTGTTTCTATCGCCTACAAGACCGGGTGGGCAAATAACAATGCCTCGCTTTTTCATTTCTCTCGCGACGGCGCACGCAATAATAGTTTTTCCCAAACCAACGACATCAGCAATGATCACGCCGTTGTTATTTTCTATAATCGCCAGCGCCTGCTTAACCGCGTCTAATTGGTATTGATAAGGAATGTAACCGTTATCTTCTAGTATTTTAATTAATGATTGCCCGACTTCCCGCTCTTCGAATGAATCGAGATAGGTTTTTAGAACAAGAACAAACGCCTCGAAAGGGGTAATTTCCTTAATAAGGGTTTCTCTTTCAACGATATCAATGAGTTTTCTTTTAGCATCTTCGTGTTCCGTGATCTTTACTGCTTCATCCCACAAAGCGTCAAAATAGTTTTCCGCATCCTCAAAGCCAAAATCGCTTATCTCCACATTGAATTCTTCTTGGGTTATCAGGCCAGCCCTGGTTAAGTTACTGCTCCCGGTAATAAACAGGTTCTTTCTGCCAACCTGACCCTCTTCTAATTTAAAAAGATAAAGCTTGGCATGGTTCGGATTATAAGTCTTGCGGATGATTAATTTATCGTCCCGGATTAACTGGATGAATAATTTTACCTGTTCGTAAAATTCTTTTGTGTCAAAATGTTCAGTATTTAAGGACTTCTTAACGGATTGAAAGAATTTGTAGGTCTTTTCCTCATCGGATTGTTGATCATTTTGATCGGCAAGCTCAAGTACGCCGTAATTTGTGGCATCGACATTGAGCCCCACTAGAACCTTAATTTTTTGATTAGGGTTTTCTTTTAGCCCTTTGTATAATTCACGGATGCCGGAAAAATAGAAAAATCCCACCAAGAATTTCAGTTCATCACTCTTTTGGATGAGCTCGATCAGGCGACCCTTGAGATCTTTTGCATCATTATTTGTAATAAAATTGCTCATATTGTTTCCTTCCCATTTCTCATCCCCACGGCCCCGGGGCCTTCCACTCCTCATCATGCCATGTTACTTCTTATTCTTTTTTACCTCGGAATAATCCCAGTGAATAAGGGGCATTACATCGGATTCCTTATCACTTACGCCAGCACCTCTTCTATCTTCAAAACAAAATCCTTAGCGTCTTCTATGATCCACTGGGCGTCATCGTCGGTGAGAATCTCGACGCCATATTGCTCAATGACTCTCTCTTCTTGTGCCTTTTCCAGCGTCTCAGCGTATTTTTGTTCAAGATGTTTTGCTTTCTTAATGTAAGCCATATATTCCGGCGCAACTTTTCCTTGCTCAATATAGAATTCCTTAAAAGCGGCGATCGCGCAATAATGGGCGGTCGCGCGGATACCAATATTGAATAGCGCAGCCAAAACCGCATGATACATGGCGTAATATCCGCAGATGATCGTCCAATCAAACAAATCATTATCAAACATCATTTTCATGGCGCGCAAATTGCGGTTCGCCTTATCGATATGCTGACGCGCCCGAACCATATCCACAGGGACTTTCTTAAGATTCGGCTTGCCTCCTTTGGGATGAAAACATCCACGCAGGGTTTTCTCAATACCCTTAGGCATTCGGTTTCCCTCCCTCTCTGATCAACTGCCAAAACAAAAACTCGTTATATAAAACCACCCTATCTTTCCAGAGCTCATCATAGAACTCTGTCCTTTTTTTGAGCCCATCAACAAATTTCTCCGTTGTTGTGCTTATCGGCCTTATTTCTAAAAGCGGGCCGGCGTCAATTTTGGCTTTATTCAAAACGTGCGTCACTTCGTTTTCTTTACCTGAAACAACCGCCAGCATATCCACATCGCTGTCTTTAGTCCAATCGCCTCTGGCCACTGAACCGAAAAGGATGACGATCTGGATTTTTTTGTCAGACAAATCAATAATGTCGTTGGAATATTTTTGCAATAATCTGGCGATCTTCTTATTTTTGCCGTAAAAATCTTTCCGCTTCTCCATCTCCAAATATTCGAATATTTTCAACAGCGCTTCATTTTCAAGGTTAGGCTTAAAAAATACCATATTAGATACTTCTCGTCTTTCAAACATATCTTCCTTGACGAATAAACGCAGGGAATTATCCACGTTGGTAAGCGAACCTTTGGATAACCTGACCACTTCCCTAAGATGCGCTTCCCTAAAGGGGTCTTTAAAAAACACCTCAAGTATTTTCTTTCTCTTGTCGGGGATTAACATTGTTCATCTCCTGTTCTATTGCATAGGACAACTGTTCTACAATATAGGACAGTCGTAAATGGCTGTCAATAAAAAATTTTCGGCTTATCTTATTACTCCCCATCTATACCTGGCATCAAAAATTTTCCCACTTCCCGGGCATAAAGGGCACGCAACTGCCGGGTCACCGGCCCCGGTTGCCCGTTGGCAATCGGCTGCCGCTGAACAAAAGTGAGGGGCATAATTTCAATCAGCGAATTGGTCAAAAATGCTTCCTCGGCCTGTTCCAAATCCTGCGGTTGCAAGCGCGCCTCACGCACCCGGATACCGGTTTTCTTCGCCAATTTGAAAATAATTTGGCGGGTGATGCCGTTTAAACAGCCGCTGGAAAGAGCCGGCGTCAGCAATTGCCGATTTTTCACCAAAAAAATATTCGTGCGGCTGCCTTCCACGATATTTTTTTTATTGAGCAAAATAACTTCATCGTATCCTTGGCGCAGCGCTCGTTCATACGCCGCTAAAAAGGGCTTATACCGGATCGATTTGACATTTCCATATCCTTCTCGGAAAGGGCAGCGGACCGACGAAAAACAGACCTTAAAGCCTTTTTTGTACCGGCTCGCTGCATAAGGACGGTAGGCAACAGCGACAATAGCGACATGAGTTTTCTTTCGCACACGCCAGACCGTTACCCGCACGCGGGCATTTTTTAATTTATTCAAACATACAGTTCGGTGAATATCTTTTTCCAAATCCTTATACGAAAAAGAAAACGGGATACGTAATTTCTTCAGCCCGGCCCCCAAGCGCCGCAGATGGAAACTTAAGGCAAAAATTTTTCCGTCATAAAGTCGCAGCGTTTCAAAAACACCCTGCCCTGGCAGCCGACCGGGAGATAAGGATTCCTGCGTATCGTGGGAAGCATAAATAAAATGGCCGTCAAAAAAAATTTTATACATCACTCTCTCCCGGAGACAAACATCTCGCCCAGGCAATCACGCAGGGCCTTGGCTTTGACCAAAGTTTCCGCATATTCAGCTTGAGGAACCGAATCCGCCACGATCCCGCTGCCGACATGAAAATAGATCTTATTACGGTAGGCCAGCATGGTGCGGATCAAAATATTCAAATCCATATCGCCGGCAAAGCTCAGGTACCCCAGGGCCCCGGTATAAATCCCCCGGTGCTGCGGTTCCAGTTCTTCAATGACCTGCATGGCGCGGATCTTGGGACAACCCGTGATCGATCCGCCGGGAAAACAGGCCTGCAAAAGATCGAACGCGTCTTTGTCTTTGCGCAGAATTCCCTGCACCGTTGAGGTCGCCTGAAAAACCGTGCGGTATTTTTCGATCTCGCGCATTGTCTTGACCCTGACCGATCCGTATTCGCACACCCGGCCCAGATCATTGCGCTCCAGATCCGTGATCATGAGAAGCTCGGCCTTATCCTTCGGACTGGCGAGCAACTCCCGGCGCTGGCGCTCGTCCGTGCGCACATTGTCGCCGCGCGGGCGCGTGCCTTTCATCGGACGCGTCTCAACAGAACGTCCCTTCAGCTGCAAGAACCGCTCCGGCGAACTGCTGATGATCTGAAAATTCCCGCAATCCAGATAACTGGTAAAGCTCGACGGCGATTGCCGGCGCAAAGATTTATAAATTTCCGTCGGATGAAAGCGCCGCGGCGACGGATCGAACACAAACCGCTGGGCCAAATTGACCTGATAAATATCCCCTTCGCGGATATAATGTAAGGCGTGTTTAACGGCCGACCGGTACTCTCGCTGCGTGAAATTGCTTTGTAGATCTAACGCGTGCGCCGCCGAATTTTTTTTTGCTAAAGCAGGATGTTTTTTAAAATCAAATTCCTGCGCCGCAAGCCGTTGACAAATCTCTGCGCTGCGCTGCTTTGCTCTTTTCGTTCTTAATGACCCTTTTTTCTCCGGATGCCCGGTGGAGATGACATGAAGCTTATTTTTCAAATGATCGATCGTGATGACCGTATCATAAAAACCAAAAACAAAATCCGGCAAAACAACATCAGCCTTGGCCTGCCGCTGGATTTTTTCCAAGGCCAGCCCCAGATCATAACTCCAATAGCCGACCAATCCGCCGGGAAACGGCGAATAAGGCGAGCGCTCCTTCTCTCGATAACGGTAAAACTGCTTTCTTAACGCGGTAAGATCGTGCGGGCCATGCCCTGGCATGACTAAAAAGGGGTCAAAACCGATAAACGAGTATCGCCCCAATTGCGGATGATGCAGGCTGCTGTCGAGGAAGAAAGCGTGCGGCTCGTTTTTGAATAATTCAAAAACCCCGAGGCTGTCGCCTTTAAAAACAAACGATTTTACAGTGTGCGCTGACATAGGAATGGTTTTATGAGTTCGTCAACACCTGTCAGCTCTTTGCGGGCGGCATTTTCCAGCAAATAACGAAAGACCGCGAAGGTCAATTCCACATCGGACATCGCCCGGTGCTTTTGCACAGTATCGATCCCTAGAGCGTACGACACTGCGGCCAGCGAATAGCTCGGCAATCCCGGAAGCAAGGTCCGCGCCATCTTGATCGTATCGACCGCCGCTGTTTCCTCCCACGGCAAGCCGGCCAAAGACAATTCATTGGATAAAAATCCCAGATCAAATTTCACATTATGTCCGATCAGCCGGCTGCCTTCGATGAATTTCAGGAACTTGGGCAGGACATGCTTCGCCTTGGGCGCCGGGGCCACCATCGCCTGCGAAATTCCGTTGACCTGATACGCTCCCCAGGAAATTTCCCGTTCCGGGTTGATCAGGGAATAAAATTTTTCCACCGGCTGCAGTTTGTCGATCTTTAGAGCGGCGATCTCGATGATCCGGTCACCGGCGAGCGGCGAAAGACCGGTCGTCTCGACGTCAAAAACCACAAACTGCTGTTCGGTCAGGGTCTTCATGATATTTTTGTGATCGAATAAGATGGAAAAAGCATCACCGGTTTAAAAGAAAGTTTGGTCTGCTTAACGTCTTCCATGGCAAAATCATCCATGACATTAATAAATTTATAATTGCTTAAGGCGCGGTCCGCGCAAAATTCCCTAAAAATATACGCGGCCAACCCCTTCACCTCCAGATCCACGATCTCAAATAATACGCAAAAAATTGCGGAACTCAAAGGATATCCGAAGGTGTAGCCTTTCACTTCGCCGTCCACCTCCACCACCCGGCCCACCAGCCCCAAAGATTGATAAAACTCCATCACCGGCGGATGGACCTGACGATTCTCTTCGATCATATGCCGATAGATTTCGTCTTTGTGTTTATGCAGGCGGTTTTTTGCCCAGCGTTCATAAAGTGTGCGGCAATCCTGGGCCATGGACGGTTCAAAAGGCAGATAACGGACCTTATAATTTTTAACACAATAGTTATAAAGGGCGCGTTGGGATTTAAAGGCATTGCCTTTCAGCCGAGCGATATCCCCGCGGTAATAACAATACTCATATCCTTTTAAGAAAGATCTGTAAACCCGCTCGGGAAAAAATCTCAACTGCTGTTCATGCACGTTCTCGATGCGCGACATCCCGCTCGTTTTATTTTTCTGCCCCATGATCTTAAAACATTCTTGAACGGCCTTCGCGGAGATCGTCTTCCCTAACGGCGGCAAATATAAAAAACACCCCAAGTCATTCTCGGCAAAGATACACAGATTCTTATCGATCACCTCAAAACGAAAATTAAAAAAATTTTTCCAGGCAAAGATATTGATGAACGAAAACGCCGATAAACGGTGCGGATTCTGCTGCAAATATTCATCAACCAAAGATTTTTTTTCCAGGAGATCCATGATTTTTTTTAAGCGGAGCGGATAATAAAAAGCGTTTTGAGTTCGTCCTGATAAGCGCTGTAATCGGCCACCAGCGCCGGATTCTGTCCTATGAATTTCTGCACGTCCCGACGAGAAAAATACTCTTCCAGATAGCTGACATAGGTCTGAAATTGCGGGCTGGTCTCTGTCGCCTGAATATGCGGACAAGGCAGATGCACGCACACAGCGATCTGATCGTTCTGTTTGTTCAAAATAAACGGGTACAGACGGCATTCAAAAGGCCGGGCTTGATAAATACGGCACGCGTGATCCGCAGGATTAAAATAAGAACATAAATGTTCGCCGGAAGCGCACGTTGTTTTGATCCGGCCGTCCGCGGCGACGGCGGAACGAAGAATTTTTTCCGCCAGACCTTGGCGGGCGGCAGCAGCAATTTCTTCCGGCGTGATGTGGGGTCGCCAGCGGCTGTCTGCTTCTTTAAAACGGCAGCACCCGTCGCACTTCAGGCACACGGCCGAGGGAACAAATTGTCGTAGGTCCGCAAACATAACTTTCCTGAAATTATTTTACGATACTTCCTAAAGGCATGTCGCGGTCGACGCCCAAGACCGCGATCCCCTGGTCATCAGTGACCGCTAGGACCATTCCGTTGGATTCTTCCCCGCGGATAACTGCCGGCTGCAGGTTATTCACCACCACAACCCGCCGGCCAATGAGCTGTTCCGGGGTATAAGATTTACGGATGCCGGCCACCAGCTGTTTTTCTTCTTTTCCCGTATCGATCTTCAAAAGATATAACCGATCCGCGTTGGGGTGCTCCTTGACCTCTTTGATCTGTGCGATAATCAATTCGACTTTTTTGAAATCATCAATCGTTATCATGAAAAAACTCCTTCCGCGGGCTCAAAATGATATAGAGAATCTGAATAGACGAGGGAATTGTAACACATCCGCCCCGTCTCTGAAAGTTTTTTAAAGAATGACCTGTATTGCCCAAAGACGCCGTGCTATACTCAAGCCTGTATGAAATTAATGGACCCCTTTGCCGATTTTTTTCAAAACCGAACCGCAGTTTTTTTCCTGACCCTTCTGACCGCCGGGGTGATTCTTTACCCAACGATCAATTACCAGCCCTGGCTGGCCTCAGGCGATCATGGGCGGGACCTCTACTGTTTTAAGGCAACACTCGACGGGGCTGTTCCTTACCGTGACTACTGGTGGGTCTACGGGCCGATCATGCCGTATTATTATGCGGTCTTTTTAAAATTTTTCGGCATTACGATCCAAAGTGTCCTGTTGGGAAAATACCTGCTCACCATGCTCGCCGCGGCATTCATTTATTTGGCCGTCGCTTCGTTCTTGTCGCCGCTGGTCAGCCTGATAGCCGCCTTGTGGTTTGTATCCTTCCAGCCCGACTTTCATTACACCTACAACCACGCCGGGGGGCTCACGGCCCTCCTGGGAATTCTGTACTGTGTTTTTGCCTACATCAAGACCCTGAATATCTATTATTTCTTCCTCAGCATTTTTCTCGTTTTTATTTTATCCTTGATCAAGATCAATATCGGCCTTTTTGCTTTAGCGGCGCTCCTGATCGCGTTTGCCCTCATCGATTTCACCAACAAAAACCCTCTCTCAAAGGAAAAAAAATACCTCTATTTACTCTCCTCGACGCTATTGCCCATTTTTATTCTGGGAATTTACTACCTCCTCATCCATGACCTGCCGCTCTACTATGCCAAGCAATGTTTTCCGTACCTGAGTACTTACGACCCCTATTACACAACACCTCTTAAGGCAGTCGAGTTCCTTTGGGGCATGATGAAAATGGCCATGTCCGAATCCTGGGCTTCCTTTTTCTTCGCCTTCTTATTATTCTTTTCCGTCATCAGAATAGGGTATTTCTTAGCCGATGCCGCATTGGATAAAAAATTAAAGAAAACCATGTTTTTGACCATCATTATCCTTTGTCTTTTTTATCTTTTCAGCGCTCACGAATACCTGCGCAGCGGTGTGATCTACCGAACCTATTGGGCGACACCTTTTAGCACGATGTTAATTTTTATCCTGATCGGTTTTGCGACCCATCGTTTTCCAAAGGCAATAAAAGTCTTATTGTATCTGACACTGCTGTTAATCCTAATACTGCGCCTCGCCATCGGATGGCAAACACAAAGCACCTATAAAAATCCGCAGCATTATCTTGCGCACCCGCGCGGAAGAATATACACAACCAATCCGCCGCAATGGTTTGCTGCAGTCCAGGCAACGACCCAATATCTACAGAACAATTTAAAAAAGGACGAAACATTCTTGGCCCTTCCTTATGACCCGCTGTATTATTACCTCACCGACAAAAAAAGCCCCTCCCGACAGCTCATATTCTTTGAGTACATCAACATCTCTTCGGAACAGGAAAAAGAAATCATCAAAGAATTAGAGACAAAAAAGATCAATACTGTCCTCATCACAAACCGCGCCTATGCTAAGGAAGCTGGATTAGGCACCTTCGGAAAAACCTATTGTCCATTGTTAGAAAAATATATCAAAAACAATTTTGAACCGCTGGCGGCGTTTGGGGACTGGGCGAACGAACCCGGCTGGGGATGGCATCACGGAACAAAGATCATGAAGAGGATAATGCGATAGAGAGGAAATATGCGGGGCACCTGGCGTCCGGAGGCCGCCAAGTACACCCGCCAGTCTTCCCTCATATAAGACAAAAACCTGCGCCCTTTCGGGTTGCAGGTTTTTTATTGTAATGAAGACTGGCGGGGCCGACGAGATTTGAACTCGCGATCTTCAGCGTGACAAGCTGACATGTTAACCGGGCTACACCACGGCCCCAAAAAAAAATTTAAGATAGCGTATAGTTTAAAACAAAAATAAAAAATGTAAAGAAATTTCTGACACGACGATGGAATAAAATCCATGGGCGGTGAAGGGATCGAACCCTCGACCTTCTGAATGTAAGTCAGATGCTCTAACCAGCTGAGCTAACCGCCCTGAACTTCAAGGTATCTAAATATTTTCGTCCCACCCCGCTCTTTAAGAAAATTTCTCGCTTTCTTGCCACAGCAACAGTTATGTATTCCTCCTGATAAATTAGCTCAAATGGACCATTTTGTTTAGTCCATGTATTAGAGCCCATATTATGTTGTTTTAATCTTTCCTCTGGGAACAGTTTAGTGCTCCCAACATATCGTTTTTTGTTCTTAAAACTTCTTAAAACGTATACATAATACATATTGAATGCTAACCCTCCGCCGGAGGCGGATCTCCTCCAGAGGCGGATCAGCTTTGGGCTGAAGCCTCTGGCTGAAACTGAGCTATTCGTCCAAAATGTCAACTGCCCACCAAACGACTTAGCGGAAGCTAACCGCCAATCTCTGAATTCTAATCTCTAAATTCTAAACATTTAGAAATTGTTTAGGATTTAGAATTTTATAATTAGGATTTATTGATCTCTTCTAATATCTCTGTCGCGGCCTGCAGGGGATCAGCCGCTTCCAAAATAGGCCGCCCGACGACCAAAAAGTTGCTGCCGCTCTTGACCGCCTCTGCGGGGGGGGCGATCCGTTTTTGATCTCCCTTATCCGCTCCGGAGGGCCGGATCCCCGGGGTAACAATAATAAATTTTGGACCAAATTCTTTACGGAGAGAAGCCGCCTCCTCAACGGATGCCACAACGCCGTCGCAGCCGGCTTCCTGTGCCATGCGGGCTCTTTCCAAGACGAGAGCGCTCATGTTTTCCTTTTTGCCCTCGCTGGTCAATACGGTCACTCCGATGACCAGGGGCTGCGCCACCTTAAATTCCTTGGCCGCTTTTGCCCCGGCCTCAACCGCCGCCTTCATCATCGCCACACCGCCTACCGTATGCACCGTAAGCATAAATAAACTCGTCTGCGCCGCCGGATCTTTTTTAGCAGCCGGGGTTGTCCGCTGTACCGCTTCGCTCAAACTCACGGCAGAATGCACCGCCTGGGCAACCGTATTTGGGATATCGTGATATTTAAGATCGAGAAAAACTTTTTTGCCGCGGGCCTGGATAAAACGCACCGCAGCCGGACCGCAGGCCGTAAAAAGTTGGCTGCCGACTTTGAAAATATCAACAACAGGACTTAACTTATCAACCAGGGCGTGAGTTTCGGTAAGGGTATCAACATCCAAGGCAACGATGAGCTGCCCTTTGTCTTTGCGTACAGTGGCCATATTTTATCAATGATTACTTCTCGGCTTTAACGAGCATATCTGTAAAAGATTTTCCGATAAAAACCAGCGCGACCACAAAGAAGACCGCCGCTAAAGTCAGCGCCATAGTATGACTCAATTCGATGGCGATTTCAATGGCGAGAAGCCCGAACAGCGTCGTAAATTTAATGATCGGATTGATCGAAACAGAGGTCGTGTCCTTGAACGGATCGCCGACCGTGTCGCCGACGACGGTTGCCGCATGCAGGGGCGTGCCTTTTTCTTTCAAATCCACTTCCACCAGTTTTTTCGCATTATCCCAGGCGCCGCCGGCGTTGGCCATAAAGATAGCCTGAAAAAGCCCGAAGATCGCGATCGAGATCAAATATCCGATAAAGAAATACGGATTAAGGCAGGCATAAGCCAAGGTGCTAAAGAATATCACCAGAAAAAGATTAATCATCCCCTTCTGGGCAAATTTGGTGCAAATTTCCACGACCTTCTTGCTGTCCTCGGTTGAGGCCTTGGTCGCGCCGTCCAATTTAATATTTTTGCTGATAAAATCGACCGCATGATAGGCCCCGGCCGTAACCGCGTGCATCGAGGCACCGGTGAACCAATAGATCATCGCCCCGCCCGTGATCAGCCCCAAGAAGAACGGCGGATACAGGATGGACAATTTATCGATATTGACGGTTAATCCATGCGTCAGGATCATGATGATGGAGAAGATCATGGTTGTGGCGCCAACCACTGCGGTCCCGATCAAGACCGGCTTCGCCGTGGCCTTAAAAGTATTGCCGGCGCCGTCGTTGGCTTCGAGATTATGTTTGGCATGGCTAAAATCCGGCGTAAAGTTAAAATCTCTTTTGATATCTTCTTTAATATGCGGAATGCTCTCGATGAGGGACAATTCATAGATCGATTGCGCGTTGTCCGCCACCGGGCCATAGGAGTCCACCGCGATCGTGACCGGCCCCATACCCAAAAATCCGAAGGCCACCAAACCGAAAGCAAAAACCGTCGGCGCAATCATCAACGCATCCAGCCCCAACGTGCTGACGCCGTAAACGATCCCCATGAGCCCAATGATCACCAAACCCATCCAATAGGCGCTGAAATTTCCGGTCGTCAATCCGGCAAGAATATTCAAAGAGGCGCCGCCTTTGCGCGAGGAATGCAAGATATTTTGCACATGCGCCGATTCCGTTGAAGTAAAAATCTTGACCAGCTCGGGGATGATCGCCCCGGCGAGCGTTCCGCAGGTGATGATCGAGGCCAATTTCCACCAAATCGTCCCATCCCCCAGCTGCGGGATCAGTAGATACGAAGCTAAATACGTGAACGCCACCGAAACCGCAGAGGTGATCCACACCAAAGACGTCAGCGGTGCTTCAAAATTCATTTTCAAACTATTTTGGTATTGCCCTCGGCTGATCGTTTCATTGATCATATATGACAAACCGCTGGCGATAATCATCACCAGGCGCATCATGAAGATCCAGACCAAAAGCTGCACTTGGACCAGCGGATCCTGGATCGCCAAAAGGATGAACGAAATGAGCGCGACACCCGTAACGCCGTATGTTTCAAATCCGTCCGCCGTCGGACCGACCGAATCCCCGGCATTATCTCCCGTGCAATCGGCAATGACCCCGGGATTTCTGGCGTCGTCTTCCTTGATATTAAAGACGATCTTCATCAAATCCGAACCGATATCGGCAATCTTTGTAAAAATACCGCCGGCAATGCGCAAAACTGACGCGCCCAGAGATTCGCCGATGGCAAATCCGATAAAGCAGGCCCCGGCATTTTCCGGATGAATGAAAAGCAAGATCGCCAACATGACAAAAAGTTCAACGCTGATCAAAAGCATCCCGATGCTCATACCGGCCTGCAGCGGGATCTGAAAAACCGGGAACGGTTTTCCGGTAAGGCTCGCAAAGGCGCACCGCGAATTGGCCAGCGTATTGATCCGCATCCCGAACCACGCCACAAAATAGCTTCCGGCGATCCCCACCAAGCTGCAAAATAAAATAAGCGCGACCTTCCCCATGGCAAAATGACGCAGCCACCCGAAATACGCCACGATAATAATACCGACGAGCCCTTCCAAGATCAAAATAAATTTTCCTTGGGTGATGAGATAGGTCTTGCAGGTCACGTAAATCAATTCCGAAATATCACGCATCGAGGAGTGGACCGGCAGCTGACGGATCTTGGTATATTGCACAAAACCAAATATAAACCCGAACACGCAGACCGACATCCCCCACAAGAGAAGTGTCCGGCCGTCGATGTTTAAAAAGCTCACCGAACTGAGATCAGGGATCACCAGATCGGCTTCTCCGGCGAACGCCAGAGAGACAGACAGTGTAAAACATAAGAATAAAATGACTTTGCTGAAGTGTTGGAATATTTTTGAAGATTTCATAAGAGTTATTCCTCCCGTTTAATGATGGTCTGTTTTATATACCTGAAGAAGTCAATAGTTTGCCTTAAAGGTGCTCATTTGTCAACCTGAGACTGCCAATAATGTCTTTGATATCGGTGATTTTGTTTTCTTTCATATAAGCCTGGATCCCTTCCAAAACTTCCAACGGCGCGCGGGGATTGATAAAATTTGCCGTGCCGACCGCCACCATGGATGCCCCAGCGATCAAAAATTGTAACGCATCATTCGCATTCATAATCCCGCCCATCCCCACCACCGGGATTTTCACCCGATGGGCGACCTGGTAAACCATATGCACCGCGATCGGCCGGATCGCCGGACCGCTTAACCCACCGGTAAAATTACCCAGAACCGACCGGCGTTTCTTCACGTCGATCACCATCGCGGTGAAAGTATTGACCAGGCTCACCGCATCCGCGCCCGCCGCTTCCGCCGCCAGCGCGATCTCGGAGATATCCGTCACATTCGGCGACAATTTGGCGATCACCGGATAACGCGAAATCTTTTTAACCTTAGCGACCACCCGCTGGGTCGCCTGCGGATCCTGCGCCACCAAAATTTTTTGTTTCAAATTCGGGCAGGAGAGATTCAATTCCAACGCGCTGATGCCGTCTACGGCGTTAAATTTTTCGGTCAGACTTTCAAACTGTTCGTCGCTGTGGCCGAGAATGCTGATAATGAGCGGCACGCCGATCTTGCGCAACGCCGGCAACTTGTTTCTGATGAACCCTTCCGGGCCGGGGTTCTCGACGCCGATCGCATTGAGCATGCCGGCCGGCGTCTCGACGATGCGCTGCGGCGGATTGCCGGTCTGCGCCTGGAACGTTACGGTCTTGGGGACGATCGCCCCCAGCTTCTTGACCTCTTCCAAATCATAATATTTTTCCGCGTGGCCGAACGTGCCCGAGGCAACGGTCACGGGATTATGAAATTTTACAGTTCCTATTTGAATTTGAAGTTTCATATCTTTAATAGTCACAACGTCACCAAGACACCAAGTCACAAGTTGCCAAAACGCTTTTACGGGGGACCTTGTGACGTGTGACTCGGTGACTTACTTCAAAAGTACCATCTTCATTCCCACCAGCACTAAAAAAATCCCAAATACCCGCTTCAGGGTTGATTCCGACAATCCATGAACAAAATGCGCTCCCAAAAACGCCCCGAAGATAAACCCCAGGCCGATCAGCAACGCCATCTGAATTTTTACATTGCCGGCCTGGTAATAACGTAAGACCCCCAGCAATCCGACGGGCATAAGCAGGACCGCGAGCGTTGTCCCCTGCGCCTGATGCTGCGTTAATCCTAAAAAATATACCAGCGCCGGGACCATGATCGTTCCGCCGCCGATGCCGAAAACGCCGCTGAAAATCCCGCCGATCAAACCGACCAGAACTAAAATCATGGGAGACATGTGAGCTCCTCTCTTTTTATAAATCACAAAGACACAATGTCACATGGTCACATGTTGTTTCAAGCTATTCCGTGTGACGTTGTGACTCTGTGACCGTGCAACTTATAATATCACTTCCTGCAGATCGAACACCGGCCCGTCGTAGCAAACGGTTTTATATCCCGACTTCGTGCGGATCGAACATCCCAGACAGGCCCCCAGCGCACAGGCCATCACCTCTTCACACGCCGCTTCTCCCCGCAGACGATTCTCCCGCGCAAACTCCTGCACCGCCCGCAGCATCGCATGCGGCCCGCAGGTATAAAGGAACGTTGTCTTGGGATCGATCGCGATTTTAGAGAATAATTCCGACACGCGGCCCTTCACGCCCACGCTCCCGTCATCGGTGGCCACAAAAACGCGGCAGCCGTTCTGTTTAAATTCCTTCATCGGATAGACATGGCCTTTGGTCCGTCCGCCGTACAGCAAAACCAAATCATATTTTGTCTTCTTTAATATATCGGTCAAGATCAAGAACGGCGCCACGCCGATCCCGCCGGCGATCATCACCACCTGTTTCGTCCCGGCCGGCGGCAGCGAGAACGGATTTCCCAGAGGGCCCAAGACATCCAGCGCATCGCCCTTTTTCTTGGCGGCCAAGATCTTCGTGCCCAAACCGACGGGTTCATAAAAGATCTCAACATCTTTTTTGGCGCGGTACACACTGAAGGGCCGGCGGAAGAACGGTTCCAGTCCGTCGTTGACCTTGATATGAATGAATTGTCCCGGCCGGATAGCTTTGGCCAAGGCCGGGGCTTTCAGCGAGAGACGATAAAAGCGCGGGCAGAGTTTTGTGTTTGACACCACCGGATAAATATTTTGAATTTTTTTCATGCCTTAGATCTTTCGACCCGGATAAAAAGGATGCCCGCATACAATAACGCGGCGACGGCAAAGATCGTCACCGTCCACTCGATGCTCGTGGAATGAAAAACGACATTTTCCTGAAGAGTTTCCAGAAATATCGCCAGGACCGGCCAGCCGAGCAAACCGTACTTTTCCTTGGTGCTGAACGCCTCTTCAAAATTGACAATTTCCCCCAGCTTGATCTGGCCCAATTGCCGAAGGTGCGGAAACACCCGCGCCACTTTGCTGCAATATTCCTCGTACTGCCGGCCGAATTCCTGCTTCAAAAAGGCTTCTTCAATAAGGACTTGCCGGCGGAAGCGCATATAAAATAACGCCGCGAAGAAAAACACGCTCCACCACGGCCAGACGATGAGAACAAAACCGGTCCCCATATAAAAACTTCCCAAGTACATCGGATTGCGGGTCAATCGGTAAATGCCGGACATAACCAGTTCCTTGCCGTCTTTCGAATTAGATTTTTTGTGGCCGCGGGCCACCATCCGGATCATGGTCCCTTTGAGGATAAAGATCATTCCGGTAAAATCCCAAATATTGTCTAACGCGCGGCTGGAAGAATACACCTGCGGGAACTGATACAACAATCCGGTGAGGATAATGGCAAAGGACAACAAGGCACTGTCGATTTTGATTCTGGTTTTCATATTATTAAGCTATCAGGCATCAGCTGTCGGCTATCAGCAAAAGCATAACTGATGGCTGCAAGCTGATAGCTGAAAGCTACCTCTGACATCTCTTGCAATAAAATGTGCTGCGGCCGGCCTGCACGATCTTCGTGATCGGTGTTTTGCACTGCAGACATTTTTCCTGTTCGCGGCCGTACACTTTGATCCGATTCATAAAATTCCCCTTGGTGCCGGAAAGATCGCGATAATTGCGCATCGACGTACCGCGCAGACTCACCGCTTCCTTCAAGATATCAACCGTGGCCCGGTGCAGCAGGGCGATCTCTTCCCTTTTTAACCGTCGGGCTGAGCGCCGCGGACTGATCCGTGATCGGAAAAGGATCTCGGAGGCATAAATATTGCCGATGCCGGCGATGAAATGCTGGTTCATCAAGAGCGATTTGATCGGTCCGCTACGTTTTTCTAAATTGAGCTTGAGCCAATCAACCGTGAATTCTTTTTCCAACGGCTCCGGGCCGATATGGCGAAAAAATTCGATCTTCTTAAGATCGTCGACGTATTGAATACGCCCGAATAATCTTTGATCATTATAGTTTAAACGGGATTGATTGGAAAGCGTGAAGACAATTTTTGTATCGCGATCCGTGACCTTTTCGCCGACCGGGTCATACACCAGGTGGCCGGTCATCATCGGTTGAATAATCGCATATCCTGGGGGGGAAAACTGGATAACGATCGCTTTTCCCCGGCGCGTAACTGTGGTGATAGTTTTGCCAAGACATTGACGACAAAATTGCCGGGCGGAACAGTTGCGAATCACGCGATCATCCAGGACCTGAATAGCGCTGATCGTGAGGCCAATGACCTGTTCGGCAAGGTCGCGGCGGATCGTTTCAACTTCGGGAAGTTCCGGCATATTTGCATGTCACAATGTCACATGCCACACGTCACATGTAAAAACTTGCAATTACTTGTGATCTTGTGACCCTGTGACCTTGCACCCTTTCTTAATTTTATTGCTAGCGCTGCCCTCATTTTCCGTTAATAAATCTAAAACCATCTGATGAAATGAGGACTGCACTAGTTTCCTCTGCATCCTACAAGGAAAACTAGCGCTGCCCTTCAATTTCCTTGATCAATTCTTTGATCTTTTTTTCAGCATCCTTAAAATTCTTTACCTTGATCATCCCTTTGATGTTCCAGTTGCCCAAATCAATCACCGGCCGGCCATAAACCAGGCCGTAACAGATCTCAGAATTCGTCCCATGACTGCCGGGCAAAGCAATAATGATGTCGGCTGAACAGGCGACCATAGCATTACGCGCGTAACCGATCGAAGTTGGCAAGGCAATGTCAATATAAGGGTTGGCTTCCCGCTTATCCCGGCCCGGCAAAAGCCCGATAGTGGTGCCGCCGGCCTTTTGGGCGCCTTTTGCTGCCTCCTCCATAACGCCAGAAAGACCTCCACAAACAAGTATTGCACCTACTTTAGCTATTAATTTGCCAGTTTTATGGGCTAATTGTTCCACTTTATCATTTACCTCATGCCCGCCAATAACCGATATGATAACCTTTTGAGCCATTTTTTCTCCCGCCTCTCATTGTTTTTGTATGGCGAGGCTCGTCCGCCTAAGGTGGACGGCCTTTCGATTAGCTTCCAGTTATCCACATTTTGTATAAAACTTGTGGATAAACACTACATATAGATCTTCAACTAAATCCCGATTTCAAGAACCGGTTCTCCCCACAGTTCCAAAATTTTATTCTTCAATTCCATAAACCCCGGCTCGCAACCGTCTTGATAACAACTCACGGAACGGTTGCCTTCAAAAATGGTCTTTTGTTCAATTCCGGGTTGAAAAACTTTAACTCCGATGACCATGGAATATTGGGAGCCGTCTTGCGGATCATCCGCGGATTGAGGCCGGTCTCGCATGTCAAGCAGCTTAACATCCCGTATCTTCTCCAGCAGATCCTGCATCACGTCTTGCGGCAGACGCTTCTCAGACCTGACAACATCTTCCCCCCGGGCCAAGGCTTCATACAGCATGCGGCCATTACCCTGAATGGTCAACATTACCTGCGAAAAGGGAGCTGAAATTTTAAGAGTGATATCACGAAAATTGGCAGAGCTGGCTGAATCAATACGAAAGGCATACGGCAAAGGGTTCCACCCCTCTTCAAAATCCTTTCCGCAAACTTCTTCAAATGTCTTCCCCGGCGGGATATAATCACACATCTCAAAACTGCAGCGCTGCCCTGTCTTTTCTTCACACTCTTCTTGCGTCGAGAATGATACGGCAGCGGAACTATTTAATGGGAAGATGAAGAGAAAAAAGGCTGCAGTAACCTTCACTATATGTTTAAAAATAAATTCTCCCAAGGCACCAGTACGGGCGTAATTTAAGTCTTGTAATTTTTTCTTAAGTTCTTTTGTATTCATTCTCAGATTTATCATAAAAAATCGTTCAGTTCGACTTACCGTCAAGGTAAGCCTTTTACAAGATGCTTTCTTAGAAAAGCTCTTCCTGAATGACTCTTAAGCTATAACTTCTTTAATAAATCCAAATTTCCGTCAATAAGAGCCAATTTCTTCCTTCGTGTCCAACCTTTGATTTGTTTCTCACGTTTTGCGGCAGCATATTTATCCGGGAAAGGTTCTTTGTAAAGCAATTTATCAGAAGGATTGTAACCCTTGCTTTGATGTTCTTGAAAACGCCGTTTAGTATCTACAGTTATACCTGTATATAATGATCTGTTTTTAGTTTTTGTGATGTATACGTACCACATAATTATCATTTGCCCTTCGACTCACTACGCTCGTCGTTCGCTCAGGGCACTTCTCCTCGGCCATGTTTTCTAAATCAAGCTTGCACTGAGCGAGACCATGTACCGTAATGGTACATGGTCGAGTCGAAGTGCGCCCGGCGGGAATTGAACCTGCACAAACAGCTCCGGAGGCTGTTGCCCTATCCGTTAGGCTACGGGCGCATGCTACCTCTTATTTACAAATTATCATCTAGAAAAGCATGTGCCAGTCCCACGCCTTTTGTGGGACGGGCGCTCAAATTTCGCTCTAATCTATCTCTGATTAATACGCCTGGCAAGAGAAAAAACATACGCGCCGCATTTGCAGCTAAGGCAAAATTACTCCGCTTGATAAACCACTTTTCCGCCATAAATCGTTGTTTCGACCGCGCCGACCATTTTTTGGCCGATGAAAGGCGAATTCTTGGATTTCGAAACGATCCCTTCTTTCTTGAAGACCCATTCTTTATCCGGATCAATGATCGTGATGTCCGCATCCTTGCCTTCGGCGATCACACCTTTATTCTGCAAACCGACGATCCTCGCCGGTGCGGTTGACATTTTCTCCACCATGGCGGCCCAAGAAAGAATTTTGGGTTTCACTAATTCGCGGATCGTCAAACCGACCGATGTTTCCAAACCGATCATCCCGAATGGCGCGTGATCGAATTCGACTTCCTTATCTTCTGCCGTATGCGGGGCATGATCTGTCACGATGCAATCGATCGTGCCGTCCTTGATGGCCTCTTTCACTGCCTCGACGTCCTCTTGGCTGCGTAGCGGCGGATTCACTTTTGTATGGGTGTTGTATGATTTCACTTCGTCGTCGGTAAGCGTAAAATGATGCGGACACGCCTCAGCCGTGACCTGAATTCCCTGGCTCTTGGCGAACCGGATCAATTCGATGGAACGTTTTAAACTCATGTGGGCCAGATGGACCTTTGTTTTCAAATAATGGGCGAGTTCAATGTCCCGCGCCACGATCACGGTTTCCGCGACACCGGGATCGCCCTTCAAACCCAACAGCGAAGAATTAAACCCCTCGTTCATCACTCCGCCGCTCGTTAAAAGCGGGTCCTGGCAATGCTCGATCAAAAGCAAATCCGCCATCTTGGCATATTGCATCGCAAGAAACATCAGCCGGCTGTTCACGACCGATTTTCCGTCGTCGGAAAGTGCCAGGCATCCAGCTTTCTTCATCTCCAGCATATCCACCAGCTCGCCGTCCTTTTGACCCCGCGTGATCGCGCCGATCGGGATCACATTGACCAACCCAACACGCTTCGCTTCTTCAATAATTCCTTCCACGATCAGCGCATTATCAATGACCGGAGTGGTATTCGGCATGCACATCATCGTCGTGAAGCCGCCCTTTGCGGCAGAGCGGGAACCGGTAGCGATCGTTTCTTTGTCTTCCCGGCCCGGTTCGCGCAAATGCACATGAATATCGATCAGGCCCGGCATGACGAGCTTGCCCTTGGCGTCGATGGTCTTGGCCGCCTCTTTGGAAATATTGGAAGCAATCGCCGTGATCACCCCTTTTTCGATAAAGATATCCTGCGGCTGTTTAGCCATTTTATCCGCGTTCACAATGATCGCGTTTTTAATCAATAAAGACATATTTACCTCTCGGTTACGGCCACGGTTACGCGGCCCGTTTCGTCTATCGGCAACGTTAGACGTAACCGAAAACCGATACGGGCTTCGTAACCCTTACCGTACAACTTAACCATTTTCAATATTTTTAGTTCCCAGCAATAAATACAACACCGCCATACGGATCGCCACCCCGTTGGTGACCTGATCCAAAATCACCGAATGCTCTCCATCGGCAACGTCGGCGGACAATTCCACCCCGCGATTGGTCGGCCCGGGATGCATGATCAAAATATTTTTTTTCGCGTGTCTTAATTTTTCGCGGTTGATGCCGAATTTCTTAGCATATTCCCGGATGGACGGTAAAAATTTATCTTCCTGCCGTTCCTGTTGAATGCGCAGAATGATCAGGGCATCGCTTTGCTTGATCACTTCCTGCACGTCAAAACACACCTTGGCGCCCATTCTCTCGATACCCACCGGCATGAGCGTCGCCGGACCGCAGACCGTGACCTCCGCCCCTAATTTTATTAAACCTATAATATTAGAACGCGCCACCCGCGAGTGTAAAATGTCGCCGATGATCCCTACCTTTAACCCTTCGATGCGTCCCAATTTTTCTTTAATAGTGAACATATCCAAGAGGGCCTGCGTGGGATGCGCGTGGCAGCCGTCGCCGGCGTTGACCACCGAGGCCTTCAGGCCGTCGGCCAAAATCTTCGGGACGCCGGATGATTTATGACGCACAATGACCAGATCCACGTTCATCGCTTCGATATTCTTGGCGGTATCCAGGACCGATTCGCCTTTGGTCATGGAACTGCCGGAGGAGGCAATGCTGATCGTATCCGCGGAGAGACGCTTGGCGGCAAGCTCAAAAGAGATGCGGGTTCGCGTCGAAGGTTCCGAAAAAAGGAGGACAATGGTCTTACCGCGCAGGGCCGGAACTTTCTTGACCTCCCGCGCCGAAACTTCTTTAAATGATTTCGCCGTCTCCAAAATAAGCTCTATCTCTTCCTTGGAGAGTTCATCGAGTTCGATCAGATCGTGTTTGGTCCAACTGCTCATAATTTCATACTCAAAATTACAAGATACAAGAAACAATGACCAAACAAATCCCAATACACAATAACCAACCTCCAGAAAAAGTTTGGTTATTGGTCTTTGGTGATTGGTTATTTTTTGGTGTTTGTATCTTGTTCATTGGTTATTTTTATTTTCTACAATAACCTCGTCTATCTTCTCATGATCGGTTTCTTTCAAGATCACTTTCACATTCTGTTCCAAAGCTGTCGGAATATTCTTCCCGACGTAATCGGCGCGGATAGGCAGTTCGCGGTGCCCCCGGTCGATCAAGACCGCCAGCTGAATATGCGACGGCCGGCCAAAATCGATCAAGGCATCCAGCGCCGCCCGGATGGTCCGTCCGGTGAACAGCACATCATCGACGAGGATGATCGTCTTTTCGGTGATATCAAAATTGATCTGGGTTTCGTGGACAATGGGCTTGGTCCCCACCAGCGTCAAGTCATCCCGGTACAGTGTGATGTCCAGAATCCCCAGGGGAGGCTCCACGTTTTCGATCTGCTGAATATATTTTCTTAACCGCTCGGCCAGGATCACCCCGCGGGTGCGGATCCCGATCAGGCACACACCGTCGACGCCTTTATTCTTTTCAATGATCTCATGCGCGATGCGCATCAGCGCCCGGTGGATGGCTTCTTTGTCCATGATTTTAGAGGTCCCAAACATGCTTTTTTGTCCCTTCGCATTCAAAAAAAATACCTCCCCTCCGTTAGGAAGGCAGGTTTTTTAATTTGGATACTATTTGAAGAATTTTCATATTGACCTTCCCGATCTCACAGGACCGGTTTAAAGGTTAAATTATTGTTTCAAATATAACACTGCCCCCCGGACTTGTCAACCCCTTTTTTTCCTCCCCCAAAAAACAATTCATTAGATGAAAAAGGGGAGGAAATCAGGGCAAATTTTTTATTGACCTTTGTACAACTAAAAAATAAGGAAGTCAATCCTAGGTCTTTTCTTCTAGATGACAAAGGTCTAATATTGGGCTTCCATATATTGTTGTTGGTAAGGAAAAGACCAATAAAATTAGCCAAGGCCTGCCGGCCGTATGGCCTTC
>Ga0155077_1088_pt2 | contig 19560 bp, 20 predicted proteins | sample RifCSPhighO2_01_FD_106045 | JGI IMG/M metagenome (GOLD analysis project Ga0155077, IMG submission 106045) | Omnitrophica WOR_2 bacterium RIFCSPHIGHO2_01_FULL_48_9
CGCTGCAAGGCTTGTGGCATTTGATAGTAAAGTAGATCGCAGAATTCCAAGGATGCGAAGGCACCTCTTACAAACAGATCTTTCATTGACCAGGCCGATTTTTTTAGTAAACTAATATAAGACATGTCGACACATTTCCTTTCTACTATCGAATTTCAGATGAGCCTGCTGTTGTTCGTCGCCTTGGCAGGTTATCTTCTGGCGGCACGGATCAACCAATCCGCGGTCATCGGCGAGATCCTCGTCGGACTGATCATCGGTCCGAGCTTCTTGGGTCTCATCACGTACACCGATTTTGTGCAGAGCCTGGCGCATCTGGGCGCGATCATCCTGCTGTTCGTGGTGGGTTTTGAATTTAAAATTAAGGAAGTCTTCAACCTGCGCTATGGCGTGATCGCTTTGGTCGGGGTGGTGGTCCCGTGGATCGGGGGGTACTACACCGCTAAACTTTTCGGATACAGTTTTGGGAATGCCGTTTTTGTCGGCACGGCCTTGACCGCGACCAGCATCGCTATTACCGCTAATGTATTGAAGGAAATGAACAAGCTGCAGACTCCTGCCGCCCAGGCCATTATCGGCGCCGCGGTCATCGATGACGTTCTAAGTCTTTTGGCGTTATCCCTGTCGAACGAAATTGTTTTCGGCACCCTGTCTTTTTCCACGATACTTATTCCGTTAATAAAGGCTGTTTTATTTTTGGTCATTGGGGCCTATCTGGGCGGAGCGGTCTTTACCCCGCTCATTGAGAAGATCGATCAGTCCAGCTTCGGCCGTAAGTATCCGGAGTTCGTTTTTATTTTTGCGATGATGCTCGCTTTTTTTTACGCGGCCATCGCGGAGCTTTTGGGTTTATCGGGGATCGTGGGCGCTTTTCTTGCCGGGATCTCTTTCGGGGGCGCCATGGTCCGCCATGGGAAGAGCCATAAAGAGGGCGCAGAATATCTGCACATCATTTTTGCCTCGATCTTTTTTGTATCCCTGGGAGTGCTGGTGGATATAAAGCTCTTGACGCTTAATTCCCTCGTTTTTTTGATGGTCCTGACCGTTGTTGCCATTGTCACGAAGGTGGTTGGCTGTTCTTTGCCTGCGCTTTGGCAGGGATTATCCAAAAGGGATGCGGCAATTATCGGGCTCGGCATGTCTCCCCGGGGAGAGGTCGCCATGATTATCGGGCTTATCGGTTTACGGGAAGGCATCATCAATCAGGATATCTACGCCGCCATTATTGCCATGAGCCTTATCACCACGATCTTTACCCCGATCGTGTTAAGAAATTGGTTTTATAAGGAAAGCATATAAGTCTCCCTCTAACGTATAGCTTGGACAGCGAAATACTTTACCGCAGCAACTTATCCCGCACTTATTGACGAGAATACGACCCGCACCTCGCACAAATAATCCCTGCGCTGAAAATAATCCTTGACAAAGTCTCGCTGCATGTTTATAAATAAGTCATTGTATAACTTACTTAGGCGATTTTATATTGTAAAGTAAGACTTTTCAGGCAGATTCCTATGAGGATCTGATTTAAAACTAAGGTCTAAGAAAACTTATTTAGCCGGGAAGCGGGTGGGATTGACCGGCCGTTTGGGATTATGACAGTCAGGGATGACAACAAAGATATTGACCCCAAGGTATTGAACGAGATCGTGGAAGCGATCCGCCGCATGAAGTTCGGCGAGGTCGTGGTCACGGTCTACGACTCCAAGGTCGTCCAGATCGAAAAAAAGGAAAAGAAGAGGTTTGCCTAAGCTACCACGCCTGTGGGGCATATTGTGAGTGTTGTGGTGCCTGACTGCACATGCAGAGGGGATCATGAGAGAAGCCTGCCGACCGGCAGGCAGGGAGGAAGAGTATGAGCAGAGTGAGTTTATTTGCGGGGATTTGTTTTATCACGGTGTTTTTTTCACTGCCGGCCGGGGCCGAGACCATCGAGGACATCAAGGCCACGATGGAAGAAATGAAGCGGGATTATGAAACCCGCATCAAAGGGTTGGAAGAGAGGATCGAAACTCTCAGCGGTCAGCAACAGGAGAACAGTGCCAAGATCGAGGACATCGCCACCCAACACGAGGCGCAGGCCGCTGCGATGGAGCAAAAGATCGATGCCAAAACATTGGATGTTGAATATGTCGGCCGGGGGAACGCCCCTGTCGGCAAAGGCGGACTTGTCATCGGGAATCCGTTCGGTTTCGGCAATGTTTCGGTCGGCGGCTACGCGGATGTCGAGTACGGTGATTTTGAAAAAACCAATTCCACGTTTAATCAGCATCGCTGGATTATTAATATCGGCGCTTTTCCCCACGAGCGTTTGCGTTTTACTTCTGAATTGGAAATTGAATATGGCGGTCCCAATGTTCCCAATGCCGATGGAGAAATCAAAGTGGAACAGGCCTACATGGATTTCTTGATCAATGACGCCGTTAATGTCAGGGCCGGAGCGCTGCTTGTTCCGTTCGGACGCTACAATCTTTATCATGATTCGGATCTGCAGAATTTAACCGAGCGGCCGATCGTGGCCAGGGATGTCATTCCTACCACTTGGACCGAAGCCGGGGCCGGTATTTTTGGCGGGTTTAATCCGGTTTTGGGAAGTTATGAGGATTTGAATTTAAATTATGAATTGTATATGGTCAACGGTCTTGATACCGGATTCTCGGATACCGGGTTATCGGGAGCGCGCGCCAGTTTGAAGACCGATAATAATGATGATAAAGCCGTGGTCGGCCGTGTGGCCGCCAGTCCTTGGCTTAACCAGGAGGTCGGGGTCAGCGGTTATTGGGGAGAATATGACACCGCCGGTCATGCCATCGCCGGTGTGGGCGTTGATTCGTTAGTGACGATCGGGCCGTTGGAATGGATCAATGAATATGCCTATTTTGGTGTTGAGCAAGGCAGCAGTGATGTGGCGAATTTTTTTCAAGGCGCGTATAGCCAATTGAATTACGATTTTTGGTTCAAATGCCTCGACAATTCATTTTTAGGACGAGGTTTCAAAGATCCCAAAATGACACTGGTCGGCCGTTATGACTGGGGTTTGATCAGCGACGACAGTGACGCCTCGCGCGGCAACAATAAAGAAGACCGCTGGACGTTGGGTTTCAATTACCGTCCGGTCGACAATTTCGTCTATAAACTTGAATATCAGTGGAATCAAACGAGCAACGAAGCGCTGGAGCGCGGGGATAACAATGGCTTTCTTACGTCTATGGCCATTGGATTCTAGAAATTTTGTCTATGGTTATTCCAAAACAATGGCGGGGTGGGTCGCTTCGGTTTGTGTCTGTCCCCGGGATCGTGCTCCTGGTCAGCGCGCCTGGATTTGCCGCGACCTATCTCACGGTTGAGCAGGCTCAGCAAGTGATCTTCCCGGGCCAAAATTTTACGGCCGTGGCATTGATCTTGTCGGAAGAAAATCAGAAAGCTCTGGAGACGCAGTATGGCCTGCCGGTGCATTCTGTAAAACAAAAAATCTGGCGCACGGAGCAGGGCGGGTTCTTCATCATTGATAAAGTGATCGGCAAACATGAATTGATCACCTATGCCGTGGGGATCAATCCGGACGGCAGCATACGCCAGGTCGAGGTCATGGATTACCGCGAAGCCTATGGTGATGCGATCCGGCAGAAAAGATGGCGGCGGCAATTTATCGGGAAGACCGCCGCGTCTTCTCTTGAACTCGATGCGGATATAAAAAATATCAGCGGGGCCACCTTATCCTGCCGTCATGTCACGGAAGGTGTTAAACGGATAATGAGTTTGTATGAACTTGTGCTTAAAAAATAAAATTCGACGCTGCCGTCCGCTGTTAGGGACGTATGTGGAAGTGGCGGTGGAGCATGATGATAGCGGCCAAGCCCAGGCGGCCGTTAACGCGGCTTTTGCCGCCGTGGAGCGCGTGCACAAATTAATGAGTTTTTATGATCCGGAAAGCGAAATCTCCCGGCTTAACTGTTTGGCGGCACAGCAGGATGTAGTGGTCAGTGTTGAGACTTATCATGTGCTGCAGCGGGCCAAGGAATTGTATGAACGCACGCAGGGGATATTTGATATCACCGTTGCTGCTGAATTGCTGGAGCGGGGAGTATTGCCCAAGCCCGCGTTCTTTAAAAAACAAAAAGATTATTACGGGAGAACAAAGGATATCGTTTTGCTGCCCGATAGAAGCGTGCGTTTTTTACAGCCTCTGCAGATCGATCTGGGCGGCATCGCTAAGGGATTTGCCGTTGATCAGGCCATTGAGGTTTTAAAGCAGAACGGTATGGATAACGGCTGTGTCAATGCCGGCGGCGATATGCGCTGTTTCGGGGATGAAGAGCAACCGGTGTTGGTGCGGCATCTCTTGGCGCCGGATCAATTTTTGCCGCTCCCCGCGTTAAAAGATGCGGCCTTGGCCACCTCAGCCAATTTTTATGAATACGAGGAGAAAGATCCTTTGCTGTGCGCCCAAATTCATGGACAGACCAGGAAACCGTTGCTTGCTCCGCTGAGCGTATCGGTGCGGGCGCAGTCGTGCCTGGTCGCGGATGCTCTGACGAAAATAGTTTTTGCTTTAAAAAAGGGATCGGCTGCGGTATTGTCGGAATTCGGTGCGGCCGCGTTTATTGTTTATCCTGATGATAAAATTTTATGTTATGATGGAAAATTATTACGTAAAGGAAAATTGGGATGAGAGGGAAAGATGTCCGTTTCAGCCAGTGGTTGAATGTTTGGTTCTACGGTGTTTTTAGCGTGCTCTTCTTCTCCGGGGTGATCTGGTTGGTGGTGCATAACGCGGGGACAGTGGGAACAGAGGGGGAAGGTTTCGACGGGCAGGTGAGTCCGTTGGAGCCGTGGCTGTTGAAAATTCACGGGGCCGCGGCCATGGGATCGCTGGTGATCCTGGGTGTTCTGATCCCGTCGCATATGCAGCGCGCTTGGCAGCTGAAGCGCAATCATTTTCCCACCGTGGCCATAGTCGGTTTGTGTCTTTTGATGGCGATCAGCGGATATGGTTTGTATTATTGCGGCAGCGATGCCTGGCGGGCGTGGATCAGCGGTTTTCATAGCGTGGCCGGATGTGCCCTGCCGCTGGTCTTGGTTTGGCATATTTTTTCGGGCAGAAAAAGAAAATAGAAGGAACATCTTTCAATGCAGACAGTTATTGTTATATTTATTGTTGGAGTGAGCGCAGCGTATTTGATCCGTATTTTTATCAGATCGCTCCGCGCCAACAAAAAAGGTCATTGTTCTTCTTGCGGGAAGGAATAGAGGTATGCAGGCAGCGAGTTGGTTTAAAAAAATATTTTCCAAGAAACAGGAATGCGTCTGTCAGGCTGAGCTGAAATCCCTGAGCCAGGTCGAGCCGGGGCATCAGGTGCGTGTGGAGTGCCTGCGCGGAGAAGACGGCGTATGCCAGCGTTTGCGGGAAATGGGGTTTTGCGAATCTTCGGTCGTTGAGAAGATCGCGGATACCGGCGCGCTTTTGTGCAAGGTCTGTGATGCCAAAGTGGTCATCAGCAAAGATCTGGGGAAAAATATCATCGTCAAAGAAGTGTGTGAGTGCAAAGGACATACCATGGAAGGTAAGCATATTCTTTTAAGCCAGATGCCGATCGGCCAACCGGGGACCATTAAGGGTTTTACCGTTGAGAGCGACGACTGCGAACGTATCGAAGAAATGGGGCTGACCCCCGGCGAGAAGGTCGAGGTCATCCGCTACGCGCCTCTGGGCGATCCGGTTGAGATCAAGATCCGCGGTTATTGCCTTTCGTTGCGCAAAGCAGAAGCGGATTTGATCATGGTCACGGTTGCCGCTTAAGATAAGGAAAGACATGCCCACCGAACTTTCTGCCGTCGAACCGAGATCTGATATTAAAACCATCGTTCTCGCCGGCAATCCCAATTCAGGAAAAACCACCCTCTTTAACGCCTTCACGAAGCTCCGCCAAAAGGTCGGGAATTATCCCGGCGTCACCGTCGAGAAAAAAAGCGGTACGCTGGTCCTGGCCCAGGACCGTGTCGTCAATGTGATCGATCTGCCCGGAACGTACAGCCTGGCGGTCCGTTCTCCGGACGAACAGGTCGACCGCGATGTTTTGCTCGGCCGTACCGCCGATACCCCTAAACCGGATGTTGTGGTGTGTGTCGTCGATGCCGGAAATTTGGAACGCAATCTTTATTTAGTCAGCCAGATCCAAGACCTCGGCGTCCCGATGGTCATTGCCCTGAACATGATGGATGAGGTCAGCCGTCAGGGCAGGGAGATCGATATCGAAAAGTTGTCGCAGAAGCTCGGTATTCCCGTGGTCCCGACCGTGGCGAATCAGAATCAGGGGATCGAAGAATTAAAGAAATTGATCTCGCAGGGCGTTGAAAAAAAATATAAGCGGGTCTGGCGCATGGCGCCGGATATGGAAGAAGAGGTCCAGCATCTGGTGCGTCTTCTGGTGCAGCATCAGAAAATGGATACGCATGAGGCTTTTGCCGAGGCGCTGATCCTGATGTCGCTGGGCGCAAAATTGAAGAATGAGGAGAAATCCAACTCGCCAAAACGTTTTTATAAAGAAGAATTGATCAACCAGATCCAGCTCATCCAGGAACGCCTGCGTCAGAAAGGATTGCGGGCTCGGACGGCCGCGATCGAGGCCCGCTATGACTGGATCAAGGCCATTCTGAAAGAATGCGTCCATGATAGAAATAAAAAAGGCCCGGACCTGACCGAGAAGATTGACGCGGTCTTAACGCATAAGGTCTTCGGCTGGGTATTTTTTATAGGGATCATGACCTTCATGTTTTATATGATCTTCACCTTCGCCTCGGTCCCGATGGACTGGATCGACGGGATGTTCGGAAAGCTGGGGACTTGGGTGAGCTTGGTCATGCCGGCGGGGGACCTGCGTGATCTCATCGTCAACGGTGTCATTGCCGGGGTCGGCGGGGTGGTGATCTTCTTGCCGCAAATTTTGATCTTGTTCTTTTTTATCGGGCTTTTGCAGGATACGGGTTATATGGCGCGGGCGGCGTTCATCATGGACCGGGTGATGAACAAGGTGGGGCTGCACGGAAAATCTTTTATCCCGCTTTTGAGTTCCTTTGCCTGCGCGATCCCCGGGATCATGTCGGCGCGAACGATCGAAAGTCCGAAAGATCGCTTAGTGACGATCCTGGTCGCGCCGCTCATGAGCTGCTCGGCGCGTTTACCGGTATATGCGATCATGATCGCGGTCTTGATGCCGGCGGCCTCAGGCCTGCAAAAGGCCGGGATCCTGCTCATCATGTATATGATCGGCATCATCGGGGCCTGCTTGATGGCCTGGTTTTTTAAATCAACTTTGTTACGTTCCCAGAAACCGGTCTTTATCATGGAATTGCCGCCGTACCGTTTTCCGTCGTGGAAAGCGGTCGCGATCCAGATGTGGGAACGCAGCCGGCTTTTTTTAAAACGTGCCGGGACGATCATATTGGCGATCTCGATCCTCCTGTGGGCGCTGATGACGTATCCCAAATTTTTAGGCGGAGAAAAAGGCGACGCGCTCCAGCACAGTTTTGCCGGACAGGCCGGGACGCTGCTCGAACCCGTGATCAAGCCGTTGGGTTATGATTGGCGTATCGGCATCGGTTTGATCGGATCGTTCGCCGCGCGGGAAGTCTTTGTCTCCACTATGAGCATTGTTTTTAATCTCGGGGATGCGGCCGAAGAAAATTCTCTCCGGGAAGCCTTTGCCAAAGCGCAATGGCCCGACGGAAAACCCCTGTTCACGCCGCTGGTCTGTTTAAGCTTGATGGTCTTTTATGTTTTTGCTCTGCAGTGCGTCAGCACGATCGCGATCGTCTATCGCGAAACAAATTCTTGGCAATGGCCTTTGTTCCAGTTTGTTTATATGGCTATCCTGGCGTATTGGGCGGCCCTTGTGGTGTATCAGGGAGGGCGGCTCTTGGGCTTTGTGTAAAAATTCTTTATCTTTCACCAATTGTATATTTTATTGACCAAGTCAATTTTTCTAGTAAACTAATATCAGATAGCTGTATCGGTCCCCATACCATCCAGTGAGCGACTCCCATATTGAGGTAAGGTTTATTTATCCGGCAGTTATTGTTCGTTAACCAGGTGCTTCGAACGAAGCGTCTTAAAAAAAAGGAGACAGTATGGCTTTTCAAGGTGGACAAGGTGGGTATGACCGACAGCCGAGGGAAATGCACAAAGCGGTTTGCTCGGATTGCAAAAAAGAGTGCGAAGTTCCTTTCAAACCCCGAGGCGACCGTCCTATTTACTGCAAAGATTGCTATTCAAAACGGAAAGATAGCGGCCGTTAAAAGGTCGCTGTTTTTTTCGGAACAATGCCCGGCAACAAACCTCTTACGCTTGATAAGTTGTGAGAGGTTTGTTGTTTGTGGCCGCATATTAAATAATTCTATAAAGGATGCTTACTGCTTTGTCCTCTCATCCCTCCGAAGATATCCCTCTGCAATTGAAACGCGCGTTTAGTTTTCGTGAATCCTTAGGACTGGATACCAACGCGATGCGTTTGGTCAACAGCCAGGGCGACGGCCTGGCGGGGCTGATCATCGACCGTTTTAATAAAAATTTTGTGGTGTATATTTTAGATGCCCGCTGGTATCCGCATCAAAAGGCGATCCGCGATGCTTTGGCTGAACATTTTGAGGTTGCCTATCTGGTCTTCAAGGACCGCACCGTGTCGCAGACCCGCAGCGCGTCCCATATCGCGGTTGATGTACTGATCGGCCAGGGGAATTCCCAAACGATCGTCGAAGAAAACGGCTTGCGTTTCCACGTCGACCTCAACGACAATCTCAACCAGGGATTATTTTTGGACATGCGTAAGAACAGAAAGCTTGTGGCCTCCTACGCCCCGGGCCGCGCGGTCTTGAATTGTTTCGCCTACACATGTTCCTTCGGGGTCTATTGCCGGAAGTCCGGCGCTTCCCGGGTGACCAATGTGGACATCAGTGCGAAATTCCTGCAGAAAGGAAAAGAAAATTACCGCCTTAACCATCTCCGGGAAGGCCGCAGCGAATTTGTCAACGAGCACGCCGTGCATTACCTGGAACGCGTCGCGAAACGGAACAACCTGTTTGATATCATCATCCTTGATCCGCCTTCGTTCTCGCGGTTCAAGGGAACGGTGTTCAGCGTCAAGAAAGATATGCCCCTGTTGATCGAGAAAGCGTTCCGTGCGTTGACTCCGGAGGGCATGCTTTTCGTTTCGACGAATTTGAGTTCGATCTCCCGTCCGCAGATCGAAGAGTGGGCGCATCTTGCGGCCAAGAAAACCGGACGCAAGATCATTGAGGTGAACCGCCTGGGCCAGGATATTGAATTCCGCGGGAGCGGTTTGATGAAGGAAAGCTTCCTGTCCGCGGTCTTGCTGAAAACTGTGAGCGTTTAAAATGTTATGAGGTAAAAGGGCGGGAGGGTGCTATAATCACTCTCCTTAGACCAATCCAGGTGAGGGAAGCAAGGGAAGTACGGTTGAATAAAAAGGAGCCATTATCAAAAAACTCATGACTTCACACAAAGGAAGAAAGTGCAAGCATCCCCGGTGCAAACATATTTTGAGCATTTATAACCATGAAGCCTTTTGCCATCTTCATTCCGGTCATTCCTGGCAGGATCAAAGGGTCGTGGGCGGCCCGCGACGCAGTGCAAATTAACAGAGTATAAATAATTTTATTCAAGCGATCGGAGATCCTATCTCAAAGACTCTTGAAATTATAAGCATGCTTGCCTTCAATCCCGTATTCTGGATCATCGTGTTCTTCCTCTGGCCGTTCGGCCGGAGAAGAGATTAATACCCCCGCAGCCCGCCCCCGATTCTTGTCACTTGATATGCCTATTTACTCGAATAAGGAAATCTGATAATATCGGTAACAAAATAGGTTTATAGACGGCCCTCAAAACGATGATTCGTAACCTCTCACTGCGCAAAGAAAACATCCTCTTTACATTTCTGGTGGTCTTACTCATCGGGATGCAGCTTCCTTCCTTCCAAAAGGATTATCTTCCGGTTAAGGATTCCTTTTCTATTTTTGCCATGTTTTATTATTTTTATTCTGAATTTTTTTATCATGGCCACCTGGCGCAGTGGGCGCCTTTCGAGATGTATGGTTTGCCGACGCATTTTCTGCAATGGCAGGCCTTGACTCCGGCGGGGTACCTATGCCTGTTGGTAGGAAAAATTCTGCATGTCGAAAATGTCATGCTCTTGTTCAAGGTGTCCATCCTCGGTGATCAGCTGATGGTGCTCGTGGGAAGTTTTCTTTTGGCGCGGATTTTATTCCGAAATCCTGCCACGGTCTTTGTCGTCTGCCTGGCGGCGATCGCTTCTTCCTTCTGGTACACGCAGCTTTCTTTCAATTTTCGCATGTACTATATGCTGCCGCTGATTTTTTATTTATTTATCCGGTTTTATGAGGAGCAGCTGCCGGCATACTTTTGGCTGGCTTGGACGGCTTTCGTTGTTTCTTTGGCCGGGATGACGATTTATTTTATCAGTGTGTGGGCATGGATCCTTTGTATCTTTCATGCATGGATGATCTCTGTTAACCCCAAATGTTTGTTGGGTCTTTTTAACAGGGAGAGGAAAAATATTGCAGCCGCGGTTTTATTCTTTGTGACCGCGGCGTGTTTTTTGTATTTTTTGGTGAATATAACCGACGGGGTGCAGTTTTACAATGTCGGACGGGACAGCGGGGCAGGGAACACCGCCTTGAATGAATTCTTAAGCTACGGAGAGAACCCGACGGTCGCTGCTTTGGTGAAAAGTTTTATTTACGCGGAACCGTTATTTTTGCCGATCGGGTCGCGGATGGATATCTCGGTCTATGCCGGATTGCTGCCGTTGTTCTTTTTTGTTTGGGCCTTGTGCAGGGTCAGGAATCGTTATTATTTCGCTTTTTTGACCATGGCAGCGTCGCTGGTCTGGTTGTCGTTCGGCGGATTATTTGCCAGCTGGGTTTATCAGTTCCCGCTGATGAAATATTACCGCCACATCGGTCATGTTTACGGCCTGGTGAAAATACTGCTCATCATCTGCGCGGGGTTCGGTCTCAATGATTTCTGGATGGCAGCGGCAAAGACGCGCTGGCGGCTCGGTCTGCTCATCATTCTCTTTTTTATTTTTATGCTGGATGTGACCGCGCCGAGCCAGGGAGAGGCTTTTGCGCAATGGCAGTTTTTATCTTCCGATTTTAAAAATATTTTCGCGGGATATTCTTTTGAACGGTTTGTTTACCGGTTTTATCCGTACATTATTCTCTTTGCGGGCGTGTTGCTTTTCAGCACGGTCCGTTTTTTTATGAAGACCATGAAATTTTCTCCGGCGGTACTGGAAAAAATCTTGTGCCTGGCGCTTTTGGCGGCGTTTGGCGTGGATATGCTTTCTTTCCGCAGCTGGGTTGATAAAAACGTGCCGCGGTTGCCGCCGGAAGAGCATGCGAATTTGTCCGGCTTCAACGTTTCTCCCATGGCGTATCAGGAGGTGCGGGCGTTTGCGCCTGTTTCGGAAAGACAAAAAAAAGCTTATGCTTTGGCGAATCGCAAAGACGGCCTTTCCGGCGGATACGCGCATTATTACAGCTTTCTGATGTATGACCCATGCGATCCGCAATACCGCACTCTTTTACTCAGCACGAGTATCAAGGACCTGATGGAGATCAATCCGATGTTCCCGCAGCTTTTGGATCATTGCGCCGACGGCAGGCCGAAATTGTCCCTGATGTCCCAGCCTAAAATTTTGAGCACGTTGGAGGAGACAAAAAATTATTTTCAGTCCATTCATGGGGTGATGAACCGTATCGTCGGTACTTCTCCGGCCAAAGCGGCGGAGGCGCTTTTGGCGGCGAAAAAGATCCTCAGTCAGCAGCTGGTTTTAACGATCGACCCAAAAGCCGTGAGAACAGATGCCTACCAGGCGCGCGGCACAGCCGATCCCTTAGGAGAAGTTAAAGTTGAGCAGTTTGATGCCAACCGGATCAAGCTGCAGGTGGCGGTTGCTGAAAAAGAAGGCGCGTGGCTGGTTTATAAAGATGCCTATCACCCTGCTTGGCAGGCCAGAGTTGATGGTAAGAAAACACCGATTGAACGCGCGTTTTTCAGTTTTAAAGCGGTGTATTTGCCTTTTGGGAAACACGCCGTTGAGCTGCGTTTTCAGCATGGGCTGACCAGTGTGCTGAGCTATTTTATCTTTCATATAGGTACGGTTTTTGCTCTGTGTATATTGGCTGTTGCGGTGAGGTTGATGTTGACAAAGGGGGGGACTTATGATATTTATGAGCACACTGCATTGACAAGGAAAAAACTATGAAAGTCGTGATTTTAGCCGGTGGTTTAGGGACCAGAATCGAAGAAGAAACGGTGGTGACACCCAAGCCCTTGGTGCGCATCGGAGATTATCCTATCTTATGGCATATCTTGAAGATATATTCCAGCCAAGGATTCAATGACTTCATTATTTGCCTGGGGTATAAGGGCTATCTGATCAAAGAATATTTTGCCAATTACTTCCTCCATCAATCGGACGTCACCTTTGACTTTTCCAGCGGCGAAGCCAGCAAGATCATCCATAATAAGAAAGTGGAGCCCTGGAAGGTGACATTGGTCGATACCGGGATCAATACGCAGACCGGCGGCCGGATCAAGCGGATCGAGCCGTATCTTAACGGCGAGAAATTTATGCTGGCTTACGGGGATGTGGTGGCGGATATCAACTTAAATTCTCTGTTGGAATTTCACAAGATGCATCAAAGGATCGCTACTGTCACGACGATACATCCGCCGGCCAGGTTCGGCAACTTGACCCTCGATACAAACGGAAATGTGATCTGTTTTAAGGAAAAACCCGAGGAAGAAGGCGGCTGGATCAGCGGCGGGTTTTTTGTTTTAAATCCGGAAGTGTTTGATTATATCGAGGATGATGCGACGATATGGGAGCGGGATCCGGTCAATAAGCTGGTGGATGACCAGCAGTTAGCCGCCTACACTCATCAGGGATTTTGGAAATGCATGGATACGCTGCGTGATAAAAACGAGTTAATCGAATTGTGGAACAAGGACCAGCCGTGGAATTTGTGGGATAAAGCCCGTCATGAACAAACGATTTTGGAGCCATAAGCGTGTTTTGGTTACTGGTTTTGAAGGATTTTTAGGCTCTAATCTGACAAAAAAACTTCTTACCACGGGGGCCTCTCTCGCCGGTGTCGATGTCAAATCCCGCCAAGGCCAATATATCCTCAGTAAAAAAGATTATGACCGCCTGAAAATTTATCAGGGCAATGTCGCCAATCACCGCTGGTTGACCCGGGTCATTAAAAATTTTAAACCGCAGATCGTTTTTCATTTAGCCGCCGAAGCCATCGTTGAGCGCAGCCTGCAGAATCCCCAGAAAGCCTTTGTTTCCAATATCGGGGGGACCTGGTCGCTTTTGGAGGCGTGCCGTCAGCAGCCCGGCATCGAGGCCATTGTCATTGCCTCCAGCGATAAAGCGTACGGCAGCCACGACCGCTTGCCCTACCGGGAGTCCTCCCGGTTGAACGGCCAATATCCTTATGATGTCTCAAAAAGTTGTTCCGATCTGATCGCCAATACTTATCATTGCACGTACGGCCTGCCGGTCGCGGTGACGCGCTGCGGGAATATTTTTGGCCCGGGGGACCTCAATTTTTCCCGCATTGTTCCGGATACAATCCGTTCCATTATCCATAATAAAACGGTCAAGATCCGCAGCGATGGAACGTTCACCCGGGATTATGTGTATGTCAACGATATCCTCGACGGGTATATTCTTTTAGCCGAAAATCTGCAGAAATTAAAATTGTCCGGGGAGGCCTTTAATTTCAGTTATGGAAATCCTTTGTCGGTGATCGCTCTGATCAAAAAACTTTATGCGGTGGCGGACTGCGCGCCCAATTATCAGATCTTAAGAGAAGCCCGCTATGAAATAAAACATCAATACCTTTCCTGCGTTAAGGCGCGCCGGATCTTGGGGTGGCGCCCGACGGCGAAACTGGAGTCGGCTTTAAAAGAAACAATGAACTGGTATGAACAGCATTTGGCACGATAATCTATGTTGATCAAGCAAACTTTTAGCGAGCGGGTTGAGGCGACCTTACGGGAATGGAAGACAGAATTCCGGCAGCGTCCGGAGGAATTAAGCATTCCTGTCAAAGACCGCGGGACGACCATAGCATTCTTGCAGCCGATTTGTGCAGATTTAGGAGAGCGGCACTCCGAGGTCATCGCTTTATTGGCGGAGTGGCGAGAACGCGATTGGGATGCGTATCCGACGGTTTTTAAAGTTACCCGAGAAGGCACGGCCCGCTGGATGCAGGCGCAGTTGATCGACCGCAAAGACCGCATCCTTTTTTTGCTCGTTACTCCCCAGCAGAAAATCATCGGCCATCTGGGATTGTCAAATTTTGATTTTGCCAAATGCGAGGCGGAGATCGACAGCGTGGTGCGGGGAGAAAAAGGGATTTTGCCGGGGGTGATGACCAAGGCGCTCGAGGCTTTGACCGCCTGGACTTTGGATGAATTAGGCGTCAAGCGGTTGTTGCTGCGGGTTTTTTCCGACAATGCGACGGCGATCAAATTATATGAACGCTGCGGATTTAAACGGGAGAGAGAAATTCCTTTGCATAAAATTCAAGAAGGCGATGTTATTCAATATGAGGAAATTCTTCCCGGGCAAAATTTGTCGGTGGATCGTATTTTTCTGCTGATGAATTTTTCTGCCGATAAAAGCACCAAGGGGCGGCGATGACAAAGAAAATGATCTTAACCGCCGGGCCTTCCATCACCCAGAAAGAATTGGACTATGTCGCTGATGCGGCCCAAAACGGCTGGAATGAAAAGTGGAATGAATATATCAAGAAATTTGAGAGCGCCTTTGCCGCCTATGTGGGATGCAAATACGCTTTAGCGACCTCCAGCTGTACCGGGGCGATGCATTTGGCGTTATTGGCCTTAGGGATCCATGAAGAGGATGAGGTCATTGTTCCTGACCTGGCTTGGGTGGCGACCGCCAGTGCCGTCAAATATGTCGGCGCCAAACCGGTGCTCGTCGATGTTTTGCCGGACACCTGGTGTATTGATCCGCAATGCATCAAGGAGGCGATCACCGAAAAAACCAGGGCGATCATGCCGGTGCATTTGTACGGCCATCCCTGCGAAATGGATGAGATCCGTACCTTGGCCCAGGAGCACGGCTTGCTGGTCATCGAAGATGCGGCTCAGGCCATCGGGTCCTTGTATAAAGACAAACGGCCCGGGGCGTTAAGCGATGTGAGCTGTTTTAGTTTTCAGGGCGCGAAGATCATGGTGACCGGAGAAGGCGGCATGCTCGTCACCGACGACGTGAAGATCTTTGAGAAGGCGAAATTTTATAATGACCACGGCCGCGATCCCAAGGGAAGTTTTTGGATCCAGGAGGTCGGTTTTAAATATAAAATGTCCAACATCCAGGCGGCCTTAGGGCTGGCCCAGTTGGAGCGGCTGGACGATCTGGTGCAAAAGAAAAAGCAGGTCTATCAGTGGTATCACGAACGTTTATCGACTATCCCCGGGATCGGATTGAACGTCCAGCGCCCTTATACTTGCAATAATTATTGGATGAGCTGTCTGGTGCTGGAGGGGAATTTTTATGTGACGCGGGATGAGCTCATGAAGCAGCTGAAGGAAGAGTACGGCATTGACTCGCGCACATTTTATTATCCGGTCAGTGAGTTTGCTCCTTTTGAAAAATCTTTTATAACTCCGGTGAGCCATCAGCTTTCCTCCCGCGGCATCAATCTGCCGTCGGGATACGCGATTACCGAGGAGAATGTCGATTATATTGTCAAAAGTATTCGGAATATTTTAAAGGTGTAAAATGGACTTAGCGCAGCAAGCCAGACAAATACGAAAAAAGATCCTGCAGATGCACCACCGGGCCAACAGCTCGCATGTCGGCTCTGCCTTGTCTTGCCTCGACCTTTTGGTTGCGCTGTATTTTGATATTTTAAAGATCGATCCGCAGCATCCGGCGGCCCCGGAGCGGGACCGTTTCATTTTAAGCAAAGGGCATGCCGCCAGCGCTTTGTATGCGACCTTGGCCGCGAAAGGTTTTTTTTCTCCGGCGATCCTCGACGGATATTGCCAGGACAATGGGCAATTGCCGGGGCATGTGACGCGCGGGTATGTGAGCGGGGTGGAGGCGTCCACCGGTTCCTTGGGCCACGGGTTAGCGATGGGTGTAGGAATGGCCTTGGCCGCCCGTTTCGATAAGTTGGATTACAAAACATTTGTTTTGCTTTCGGACGGCGAGTGCGATGAAGGCTCAACGTGGGAAGCCGCTCTCTTGGCCGCGCATAAAAAATTGAGCAACCTTGTTGCGATCATTGATTACAATAAAATTCAATCCTTCGGCCGGACACAGGACGTGATCAACCTGGAACCGTTCAAAGACAAATGGGCCTCGTTCGGCTGGTCGGTGAAAGAGATCAACGGCCATAATTTTGATGAAATCCGCAGCACCTTTAAAACGATCCTTTTTGCGCCGGATAAGCCAAGCGTCGTGATCGCGCATACGGTTAAGGGCAAGGGCGTCTCTTTTATGGAAGACAAACTGGAGTGGCATTATAAGGCGCCTAACCGGGAACAGCTGGAGGCGGCGCTGAAAGAATTGGATGCGGTTTTATGAGAGAAGCTTTTATTCAAACGTTATTGACGCTGGCCCAAGAACGCCGGGATATTTTTCTGGTCACCGGTGATATGGGATTTTCTGTCCTGGAACCTTTCCGCGACCGGATCCCGGAGCGTTTTATTAATGCCGGGGTCGCCGAACAAAACATGATCGGTGTCGCGGCCGGGCTGGCCCTGACGGGCAAGCAGGTATTTGTTTATTCCATTATCCCTTTTGCCTGCATGCGCTGCTTCGAGCAGATCCGCAATGACCTCTGTATGCCGAAATTGAACGTTAAGATCGTCGGCATCGGCACGGGGTATCATTACGGTCCGGCGGGGACAACGCATCATGCCATTGAAGATGTGGCCTTGATGCGGGCTTTGCCGGGAATGAAAGTTATTGATCCGTCCACGCCGCAGGAAGCGCAGGAGGCGCTGAAGGCGGTGGCGGATGAGGCGGGCCCCGTGTATATCCGTTTAGGAAAATATCAAGGCGATTCGGTTTTTAATCATGCCAATAAATTTGTTATCGGCCAGGCTAATATTCTGGAAGAGGGAGAAGACCTGGCGGTCATTTCCTCCGGCAGCGTGGTTTATAATGTGCATAAAGCTTTACAAATTTTGCGGGGGCAGGGATTGCGCGGCCGGTTGATCCATATGCCGACGATCAAACCCATTGACGAAGAAATGATCCGGCAGACAGCGAAAAAAACAGAAGTGATCTTTACCGTTGAAGAAAATAATATCATCGGTGCTTTAGGCAGTGCGGTCGCCGAGGTCCTGGCCGAGGGCCGCTGCAATGTTCATTTCAGACGTTTGGGCATCGGTGATGTTTATGAAAAAGCGATCGGCAGCCAAACCTTTTTACAAGGTAAGCACGGTTTGACACCGGAAACGTTGGCTAAAAGGATCCAGGAAGAACTGGCGAGCATTATTTTATGACGGAAAAAGAACAGAACAGCAAAGAGCAGGCCTTGCGCAAAGAAATTTTTGCCAAAGTGAAGGACCTGTATCAACTGAAACATAAAGCATCCGGTTTTATTCCCGGAGAATCTGTGGTGCCCTATGCCGGCCGGGTTTATGACGAGGAGGATATGATCTCGCTCATGGATGCTTCGCTGGATTTTTGGTTAACGGCCGGCCGGTTCGCTCAAGAGTTTGAAAAATCTTTAAGCGAATACCTGGGCCGGCGCGCCTGCCTTTTGACGAACTCCGGATCATCGGCGAATTTATTGGCGGTGGCAGCGCTGACCTCGCCGGCCTTGGAAGACCGGCAGCTCAAGCCGGGCGATGAGATCATCACCGTGGCGTGCGGTTTTCCGACGACGGTAAATCCTATTCTGCAGAATCAGTGTGTGCCGGTCTTTGTCGATGTAGATCTGGGGACGTATAATGTTTCTGTCGAAAAACTTGAGCAGGCGATCTCGCCCAAAACCAAAGCCATCATCCTGGCGCATACCTTAGGGAACCCGGCGGATCTGGCGAAAATTTTAGCGTTGGTTAAAAAACATAAGCTGTGGTTCATTGAAGACTGCTGCGATGCTCTGGGTTCAAAGTATCAGGGGAAATATGTGGGCACCTTCGGCGATATGGCGACGTGCAGTTTTTATCCGGCGCACCATATCACGATGGGAGAAGGCGGCGCGGTTTTGACCGACGATCTTAAATTGAAAAAGATCTTGGCGTCTTTCCGCGATTGGGGCCGGGACTGCTGGTGCGATCCGGGTCAGTCCAATACCTGCGGCAAGCGGTTCGCCTGGCAGTTGGGCGATCTGCCTTACGGATATGATCACAAATATATTTATTCTCATATCGGTTATAATTTGAAAGCGACCGACATGCAGGCGGCCGTCGGAGTATCGCAATTAAAGAAGCTCGACCGCTTTACCGTGCTGAGAAAAAACAATTTTCAACGGCTGTATCAGCATTTAAAACCTTACGAGAATTATTTTCTCCTGCCGCAATGGGACAAAGACAGCGACCCGAACTGGTTTGGTTTTCCACTTTTGGTCAAGGAGACAGCGCCTTTTGGCCGGGATGAGATCGTGCAATATCTCGAGGAACGCAAGATCGCCACGCGCATGCTCTTCGGCGGGAATCTCTTGAAACAGCCGGCGTATAAAAATAGGCCGCACCGCGTCGCCAGCGCTTTAAAGAACACCGAGACCGTGATGCAGGACCTTTTTTGGATCGGTGTCTATCCCGGATTGACCGAGGAGCATTTGGATTATGTGTGTCGTACTTTTAAGGAGTTCTTAAAAAACGGCAAATTCGAAAAGAGGGTTCATGAAGACGATATCCGTCATATCCGCAGTACTTAACGAAGAATCCAACGTGCTCGAGGTGCATCGGCAGATCAAGGATGTTTTTGAACGGATCGCCGGCAAATACGATTACGAACATATTTTTTTGGATAACGGCAGCACCGACCACACGGTGGATATTTTGCGGGAAATGGCGGCCCGGGATAAACGGGTCAAGGTTTTGGTGCATTCGAAAAATTTCGGGCCCATGGCGAGCACCATGAACGGTTATCGCCATGCGTCGGGCGATGCGGTGATCTGTTACGAAGCGAATTTGAAAGATCCGCCGGAGCTGATCTTGACGTTCATTGAATATTGGGAACAAGGATACGATGTGATTTACGGGATCCGCGATAAAACCAAGGATCCGGCGTGGCTGCTTTTTATGCGTAAGTTTTTTTACCGGCTGGTGAATGCCTTGGCCAACGAAGAACTGCCGAAAGATGCCGGCGATTTTCGCCTGGTCGACCGCAAGGTCGTTCAGGAACTCATCAAGCTGGAAGATTATAAACCGTATATCAGGGGATTGATCGCTTCCATCGGATTTAAGCAGAAGGGTGTTGTTTATCAGCGGCGGGCGAGGCCGGCCGGGAAATC
>Ga0155077_1015_pt1 | contig 18268 bp, 18 predicted proteins | sample RifCSPhighO2_01_FD_106045 | JGI IMG/M metagenome (GOLD analysis project Ga0155077, IMG submission 106045) | Omnitrophica WOR_2 bacterium RIFCSPHIGHO2_01_FULL_48_9
CATTGATGCATTAAATAAAGAGATAACTGCCGGAGTACAGGAAAGATTCAATCGTGTCATGGGCACGATTAAGCATAAAGATGACAGTGTAGAAGCTGGCCGTGAATATGTGGAAGCGTACGTTGATTTTATGCACTACGTAGAAAATCTTTACAATGTCGCTTCCAAATCGCTTGAGCACCATGAACATAAAGAGTAGTGAACAAACTTCATTAAACAAAGTCACGCCCCTAATTGTTTAGGGGCTTTTTTAAAAAAGGGTCAAAGCCCCAGACGACGATATCCGGATGAGAAGGTTAAATAGGACGGCTCTGGAAAACCCTGTACGGAATTATAAGATCATTGATTGATGACGGGGTTCTCGTAGTGAACAAAGGATCTTACCGGCAGGATTATGTCCCTTTGGTTTTTTTCTTTTTTCTTTTGACCTTTTAATCCTGTTTGCTATTCTATATTTAAAGTCGAGAAGAATGTTTTGCCGTCAAAGATAAGGAACGGAAAGGAGTTAACGCATATGCCTACCTTTGTTGGAAGAATAGTTTTGTTTCTTTTGCTAGGGGCTCTGGCGCACACCCCGCTGTACGCCCAAGAGCCTTCCCCGAAACCTGTTGTCATGATTAAAATTAATGAGCAGATCTTTGTGGATAATATCCTCATTTATGATTATTACGGGAATCTTAAAGATGTCTTGAATATCTGGACCAGCGTCTCTCAAGCCGATATTACTATGACGGGAGTTTTTCTAGAGAGCGGATTCAGAGTTGTCGGTAGTGGAATTTCCAACACCACTAAAGGGAATGTGTCTAAAGAGGAAATCCTCAAAGCCGTTGAAGGCGATGATCTCTCGTCAAAGAATTTAGGGAATTATCTTGATGCTGATTTTGTTATTTTCGGCAAGGCAACGGCCAAAGGAGCCTCAGGGTTAAAAGGTTCGTTGCAGAAATCGGCACGGGCCAATGTCAATATTCGCCTTGTTGATACCGCGACCGGTGAAATCGTGGCTGTGGAAAGCGGCACTGCGACGGCCTCTGCTATTGATGAATTGAGTGCAGGGGTAGAAGCCATTAAAATGGCTTCACGGGATATTGCGCAACAGCTCATTAAAAGGTTATCCGAATCCAAATAAAAATTCTAAACAAGGAAGCCGCCATGAGAAAAAAAATGGTATTTTGCGTGTCGTTATTTTTATTTTTAAGCGTTTCGGCAGGAGATGGCTTTTGTGCCCAATTTAAAAAGACAGTCGCGGTGTCACGTTTTGAAAATAGCACGGATGGGACTGGCCAGGCTGCTGTTGGAACAGGAATGGCTGACCAATTAGCTGATGCCCTTATTCAAAGCGGAAAGTTTGTCGTCATTGAACGTCAAACGTTAGAAGATGTTATCGCTGAGCAAGACATCGCGGCCAGCGGACGAGCCGCCGTTTCCGAAACGGCCCAGACCGGGAAGATTATTCCGGCCCAGATTCTCATTAAAGGAACTGTCAGCGAATTTGAAGCCGAAATCCAGAAAGGCGGCACGGGTATTACCATCAGCGGCATCAGCGTAGGTTCAAGCAAATCCCAGGCTCATGTGGCGGTTATTTTAAGGATTATTGATTCAACCTCAGGGCAGGTCATGGACTCGGTTAGGGTTGAGGGAGAAGCAAGCGCGAAGGGCATGAAAATTGGCATTGACAAGGGGGGGGTTGATTTCGGGACAGAGTCTTTCAAAAAGACTCCTTTAGGCAAGGCCACCCAGATTGCGATTGACAAGGCTGTTGTTGAGATTTCTGACCGGTTAGAAAAAGTTCCCTTTGAAGGGCGAATTGTCAAAATCGACGGAGATACGATTTATACCAATATTGGATCACGTAATGGGCTTGCCGGCGAAGGAGGTATTTTCAATGTTGTGACGGAAGGCGAGGCATTAACAGACCCGGTGACCGGCGAAATGCTCGGTGCGGAAAGAACAAAAGTTGGGACAATAAAAATCACTTCTAGCGAAGAAAAATTTTCAAAGGCAACGGCTCAAGCGGGGCAGGGGTTTGTTCGAGGAATGATTTTAACAGAAAATAATTAGCTGAATTCAAAGAAAGGATTATCGATCATGAAGGTTAAAGCGGAATTCTCCCTTTTTTTTGTATTCATTTGTCTTATGTCGGCAGGATGCCAGGCGATCAATAAAGGAGCCCAAGAGGTCGGAAAACCAATCGGCAAGATAATGAATGTTCCTCAGGCCGTGGCAGATGGGGCGGTGGAGGGAATGGAGCCAGAGAAACAAAAAGGTTCTCAAGATAACCCATTTAATCGATAGCTAAATACAGTTGGTTCGTTTTGACCATTTGATGAGAAATTTTTCTCAATTTTTTTTGATTATTTTTATTATCCTCTCTTGTTTGGCGGGATGGACTCTTTATGGTCTCGCCAACTGTGGCCTTCCTGGTCACCCAGCAGATGCACCCAGCGAACCTCCCTCTTCAGGACCAACTAGTCCAAAAGTTTATAAAGAAAAAAAAACGTGGAGTGAGGCCGTGCCAAAGCTTCCCGGCTACGGCGAGACACCCCAAGGGTTCCCCTCTGAACCGTCTACTCCGGGAGGAGAGACAACCACTCCGCCTAAAGGACCGATGGTTAATAAAGGGTTACTGGATAAAATTCGCTCAACGCCTCGGGCGCCGGCGGAGGAAGAACCCAAAAATCCACCCGAAGGACCTGAAAACCCCGAACCCGTTGTTCCTGCCGCTTGCGGAGAATGTTTTCTTGTTTTCGTTGAAGACATAACGCCAAGCCACGAAATAGAAGCGAAGGCAAGGGGCGAGCACTTTCCTTGGGAAAGGCAGTTCGAAAAAGAGGCTTTTAGTAAAGCTGTCGACATTTGTGAAGAAAAATTTGGCAAGGACAATTGTTTCTTGGCTTACGAATGTGATCTGCCACGGCAAGTTGTAACGGAACAGATTGAGGATATTTACCTTAATGATGGAGACGCGCGTACGCCAGGGATTAAAACAACTGTAGGAATATATTTTAAATGTGTCCCTAAGCCTCCCGAATCTCCATTGGGTCCTTCAATTTCTGGAACGGGAGGGGGAACAAGTATTTCATTGCAGCCGCCAGCCGGTGGTGCTAGTGAAGGAGGAGGATCATCATCGAGGCCAGGAGTTGTCATTACAGAGGAAGAAGAGATAGATTCTGACGGTACTGTGCCGCCGGAGCCGCCGGAAACGCCCAGTACGCCTAAACCGCCAGATACCCCTCAAGGGTCACCTGATGCTCCCCAAATACCGGAGAATCCTTTGCCACCTAAAGTATCCTATGGGACACCTGCGTCAGATCAGCCGCAAGAAGGCCCAAAAGATTTTTCTTCTACTGGTACTGCCTCATTTAGCGCGGCTTCACTGTATTTGCCCTCGGACATGTTTTCTCAGGATCCTTCCCGATGCGAGGAATGTTTTCGGGTGGTCGTTGAAATGCCGTTTACTTCCACTCCCTTTGAGGATTTCGAAAGTAAATGGCAAGAAGCAGCCTTTAATAAAGCCCAGGAGATCTGCCGGAGGACATGTTCCGATAAAGGATGTACGTTTTCTATTCCTTGTGGTGAGAAACCTGTGGAGAGAAAAGACATTTACCCGGAAAATCTTTCTTTTGATCCTACGGCAGGAAAGGTTAGTGAAGGGATAGAAACGAGAATAAGTATTTATTACAAATGTATTCCACCGATAGGGGAACAGACAACCCCACAAGTACCCGTTACGCCGCCGAAAGAAACAGAGGATGTTGGAACTGGCAAGATGATCCTTGACACTCCTTTAACGGAAAAAGTAACAGAAGTTGCTTTTCCGCCCAAAGAGACTGTTACGGATCAAGGGGATATTTTGATCCCAAAGGAGGAAGTTGTTATTGTTCCTGAAGAAACAGTTGTTCCTCCTAAGGAAGACGTCGTTACGATTCCGAAAGAAACTGTCATACCTCCCAAAGAGGATGACACTACGATCCCCAAAGAAAAAGTAAAAATTCCCAAGGAAACAGTTATCCCGCCGCCTAAAGAAGAAGATGTTTACATCCCCAAAGAGACGGTTACTAAGACAAAGGATAAAGATACTATTCCACCCAAGGAAACAGATACACCGCCGCCTAAGGAAGTGGATTATCCACCGCCTAAAGAGGAAGAAGATTGTGATTGTAAGTATCTAAATAAAGAATGGGTTCCTTGGCAAACAATTAGAGGGGATTACGTCTACTTTCCGGTTCCTCCGGATTCTGGAATAGATTATAAAATTCCCATTGAGGGATACAAACGTAGAGTCGAGTTAAAGGCCGCTGGAACTGATGAAGATATTCTCATTTTGCGGGCTGAGAAAACGAAGAATGGTGAACGGATATGCATCCGTTCCAAAAATGTGTTTTCTCCGGATTTGGTCGAATACAAATGGCAGATTAGGGAGGGACCGGGAAATTTTAAAAACGGTAGCCGACACGATGAAGGCGAATCCGTGATTTACATCCCTCCGGATAACCTGCCTTTCGGCGAACATCCTGTCATCATTGAAACAGTGATTGATGATCTGCCCGGTAAAGCCCCTGATGAAAAAAACACTGGAACAATCCGAATGCTGATCAAGCATCGGGAAGAAGAACCGGATTTCTATTTTATCAATTTCAGTAAGACCGATTTTCAACCTCCCGGTGGTTCTATTCCTCCGGAGTCGCCCTGCGCCTGTGAAATTTTTCCGGAATGGAAAGAGGAAGTCCCGCTTGTTCACAATATTGTCCTGCCTGCGGAAGGCACAATGTATTGCCCGGAGTGTACCGACATTTGGGTTGGGAATGGCTCAGATGTGGATCGTTTAATCGTTAAATGTATAGACCCCGAATGCGGGGAGGATATTCGAAAATTTCCTATTGTTGATGTATGGATTCACAGCTGGGCGGCCAACTTTGGAAAATATTTAGGTGGCAATATGGGACGAAAAGTCCTTTATAAAGCTCCGGAGGATGTCCCGCCCGGGCCGATTCCCAATGAAGTCGTTATATTAAATACAAAGGACAGCGGCCGGCAGTTTGTAGATGATGAACCTGAGCCAGAAAGAAAGAAAATTACCATTGTGGAATTGGATTTAGTCATTCATAAGCCGCCGGTGATTGATCCGGCCGAAGCAGAAATCCCTGAAGAAGACGAATTTAAAAAAGGATCTCAGACCTTTGTCAATTTAGATAACGATGATAAGGATAATTTTTATGATACCGGGACCCTGGACAGTTCGATTGCGGGTGAAGATGAAATGGTAAAATTAACTTTGCGTTTAAAACCAAAAGAGCTTGACCGCGGAAATGTCCGTCTCGAGGCCCTGGCGGGCGCTGAGTATATTAAGGTATGGAAAGAGGCCAACAAAACAACGGAATATGTTTTAGGTTCGCCGTTAATTGTCCCAAATGATTTTCGAGTGGAAGGAGATTTCTTATTAACTAACCTTTACGTGGAAGGAATCAAACCGCATACTGATCAGCGCCAGACGCAGTTAAGGATGACTTACGATCAAGTGCCGGATTGTTTTAATAAAGTTTCACTAACTATTATTGGCATTAACAAAATTGAATGGATTGGCAAAAACAACAGCCGCAATGACGATAATGATCTCAAAGAGGATACTAATTTTCCAGCAGGGCTTGGAGTCAAGGCATGGGGTGTGTTTCCCGATGCTCGGTTGATAGGCGGCGCCATGGAAGCCAGCTTTCGAGATAAAGTTGACATAAAAGCTAAACTGACGGTCAAGCCTATTGAGGCTGTAAAAATTTATTTTGATTCCTTTGATGTGGATGATCCATCTAAAGATCATCCACCAGTTGATAATGAAGCTGACGCTGAAGACAACCGGCCGCCTGTCGGAACGAAATCAGGACAATTTACCGGTGAAGTCGGGGGGATTTTAGAGCAAAGTTTTGATGATCAGGAGGAGACGTTTGAATTTCAGGTAACTCATCATCCGGGAGACAATTTCCGCGTTGTGGGAAATGGTGATCGGGACTTTTTAACCGATTCAGAGAACGATGATTCAGTTTTAGGGGCTAATAATGCTGACAAACTGCGGATTATCAACAAACATATTGCAGGAACACCCATCGATCGAGAAGTCCGCGAAAATACCCATTACGCGAGCGATGTTTTAACTGTTTGGCGTTTCTTACATGTTGAAATAGACTCCATGGGAGTCGTTACCGGAAACGAGGTCTCCGGGGAAATTGTTGATATGGCTCCCAAAGATAGCACACTAGCCAACCGATTATTTGTGAATAATAATATATTAGATGATAATTCCGTCAATCTTTCCAGTGCCGTGCCAGAGAACGGCCGGTTTGAAAGAGGAATTTTAACGATCCCGACTCGGCCAGGGGTGCTTAATATTCAAGGCAATGGAGATGATTATGTTGAGAACATGTTGAATGTTCTGGATGTCACCCCCGTAGCGTTTGGTGCTATGGATAATGATTGGTTTGGGAATTCGACCCTATCGGGGACAATAACCCATATCATGCATAGTGGCAGCAATTGGGTTCTTACTCTCAATATTACCGGTGCTAACCCGCCGGCTATTGATTGGCCTGATTTTTTTGGAGGGACCGTAAGTGCCGCAGGAGGAACCGGCATGAAAATTGTTAGGACTTTTCCCGCTACCAGCAAAGTAGAGGTTAGCCAATTACATATTCCCTATACATTACGAGATGATGATACCGTAGTAGGAGATGTCCCTGATCCGGATACTAGCGGAATCGCCCCGATATATGCGCCGGTCTATATCGTTCCTTTGTTTGATACCGGGAAGGATACGCCAGCGGCACCATTTGTCGTGAATTCACATGGTGTTGGTCAGCATCATCAAATTCTGGCCAACCGAGGATCTCCTCTGAGTGAACATCGCTGCTGGATAGTTTCTGTGCTAAGGGCCTATCAGATGTCACAAGATATACATGTTCGCCCGGCAGGTGCCGTGGGTATTGCTCGGTATGCACGAAGCGGCGATAATGATCCTGACAATGAAGGGACAGATAGGGCGGTGGCATGGCCAGTTACGCATGGTTTGATTATGGGAGAGGAATCCATCCGCGATTGGATTGCTACACCGGCTCTTCTTGGACCAAACGGCATAGATCCTGCGGGAGGCGGCCGTCAGATGAGAAGGCAGGAAATTTTAAATCATGAAATTGGGCATCTTTTTGGGCTCGATCATCCGGATGGGTTTATCAAACCTTTTGATCCGCAAGGAGGCGTTATGGCCCCGAGCTGTTGTCCGCCTGATAATCCAAGTCCAGCAACGCGGACAAGGGGCGCAAGCACTTTTACGGAACATAGCCAGGACATTATTCGAAAGCGGCTTCGTCCAGGATTCCCTCATCCTTAGAGGAGATTTTTTATGAGAAAGAGATATTTATTAAATATTTTTGTACTAAATTTAATTATCGTTTGGGTACTAGCATCTTCGGGATTGGCTCAACAAGAAGAAGCTGAATTTACCCTAGCGCTTAGACAAAAGGAATTCCGTGTCGCTGAACCGGTTGTTGTGGAATTGCGGGTGACCAATAAAGGCAAAAAGGATATGCAATTCCATAGGCCGAGTTTAGCTGCCCAGACGTTTCGTTTTTGGATTCAAAATAAAGAAGGCCTGAACGAACAATACCGTTCTGATTATATCGTTGAAAATATCCCTTTGCTGACATTAGCGCCGGGAGAAACTTTCCAAACCGAAGAATCCATTTTTTTCAACTACGAGAAAAATGCCCTAGCCTTTCCTCAGGCTGGAGAATACACGTTGCAGGTGGAATATCTGGGTTATATTTCTGGGGCAAGCCCTCCGCCGGCAGAGATTTTGATTAAAATAATTTCCAATACCTCTAGCGATAAAGAATGGGAAGAGTTTTTTAAAAAGAAAGAAACGCTGGATTTTCTGAATCAATTTTCTATGGATCCCGCGCTCTGGGGGCGTTTAGAAAATTTAATCAAAAAATATCCTAAATCAACGTTTGCTTCCTATGGAAGATTTTATTTAGCCCATCAGGAAGCCGCGGAATATCAGGACAAATCATCCAATTTCGAAAAAGCCGTTGAGTTAATGAAAACGGCTGATGTAAAGGATTTTCAGCTTCAATCGGAGGTTTTATTCTATCTAGCCCAATGGAACTGGCAGTTAGGTAGAGCAAAAGAGGCTTTTGACTATTTAGATCGCCTTGTCCAAGAATTTTCCGATACGCCCCTAGCCCAAAACGCGGCGGTGCTTAAAGAAAATTGGTCCACCCAAAAACCACCCCAGCCGCCTAAGAAGGTTGTTCCTGTCGATGGAAAAATAAAAAAAGAAATTGAAAAAACGTTGAAAAAATATTTTGACGCTTTCTCCAAGGCCGATCGGGAAGGCTGTTTAGCGCAGTTGGATGAAAATTTTAGGTACAATGAAGTCTTGAATAAAGAAGCAATGGCCGAAGAACTAAAAGAAGATTTTGAAAAATTGGCGGTACAAGAAGGTCAATGGCGGGTTTCTTGGGAATCGGAAGGTTGGCAGATGTTGGAGGGAGTCCCGGCGGTTAATGTAAACATATCTTATTTTGTTAATAACCAACTTTTATCTACGTCACGTGCCCATATTGAATTTATTCAAAGCGATAAAAGCTGGTTTTTAAAAAGCTTTAATTCCCAATAAAAATATATCGTTTTTGTCGTTTTTTGAAAGCCGCGCGATAAATTTTTGTGTTGAATTTTAGGGCGCAGTATACTCCTCTGGCGATTTTGCTGCGTACCGGTATCAAAAGTTCATTTAAATTAATGTGTCAATTGTAATTTTCAATGCAATACAATCTACCGCCCTTTGCTTTTCGCGTTCGTTAACTCCAGAATAAACTCAATCGAAAAGTTCGGATTTCTGGGGGACTCGCAGAGTTAAATAACAAAACGGTCACCTTTTAGGTGGCCGTTTTTGTTATTTAGTCTCTCTGCAGGACGAGATACCCAACAATGCGCAGCATTGTGTTCCCGACGAGCGCAGCGAGACAGTCCCTGAAGCGAAGCGGGAGGGAGAGCCCTCGCGTCTGCCTGTCGGCATACAGGGGGAGTTAATTTCCAAAACCCTCTGCAATAAAATAAGTTGCAGAGGGTTTTTATTTTGTTAGAATAAAGCCTCATCAAATTTTAAAAGGGGGGAATGGAATATGCTTATACCAATATTAGTAACTGTCGGTTTCATCATTACTTTTGGAGTCAGAATCATTCAGCAGTATGAAACAGGCGTTGTTTTTCAGCTTGGCAGATATTCAAGAACATTGCAGCCTGGGCTCAATTTTATCATTCCTTTGGTCGAGACCGCAAGGGTCGTTGATATGAGGGTTTTGACCAACGAGATCCCCAAGCAGCAGGCTATCACCAAGGACAATGTGCCGGTATCAATCAATGGTGTTGTTTATTTCCAGGTCGTGAATTCTCAATCTGCCGTTATTGAGGTCCAGAATTACTTGTATGCGGTCTCTCAATATGCGCAGGCGGCGTTGCGGGATGTGGTCGGCGGGATGACCTTTGATGATCTTTTGGCGGAACGGCAGAAGATCGGCGATGAAATTGAAGCGATCATTCAAAAACAAGCAGCGAACTGGGGGCTTAAAGTCACGGCGATCAAGCTTCTGGATGTGGATGTGCCTGAAGATTTAAAGAAGATGATGTCGCGGCAGGCTTCCGCAGAAAGAGAAAAAAGGGCAAACATTACCAAGGCAGAAGGGGATAAGTTAGCCGCTGTCAATCTTGCAGAGGCAGCAAAGACAATGGCTCAATCTCCGGGTGCAATGCAATTAAGAACGCTTCAAACCATAGATGGTCTTGGCCCGACCGCATCCAATACAGTCGTTCTGGCGGTTCCTATAGATATCATGGACTCCGTAAGAGCATTGACAGTCAAACTCACAGAAAAGAAGCAAGGATAAATATGCCTGAACTCAACCAGTAAGTGCAACATCTGAAGGTCTAAAGGTTAAATAACAAAACGGTCACCTTTTAGGTGGCCGTTTTTGTTATTTAGTCTCTCTGCAGGATGAGATACCCAACAACGCGAAGCATTGTGTTCCAGGCGAGCGTAGCGAGACAGTCCCTGCAGCGAAGCGGAAGGGAGAGCCCTCGCGCCTGCCTGTCGGCAGACAGGGGGGAGCAGTATATAACAACCAGGCGGAACTGAGTTGTTGACATAGACGCCTCGTTCGGATAATCTGGACGAGGCGTTTCCAGCTTTTCCAAGACTCTACTTATTATGAAAATAATTATCCAAAGCGTATCGTTAGATGGGCTTAAGCAAATGGCCGCCGGTCTGTTTGGTAATTTGGTTAAAGCCGTCGTTGATATTGATCGAGAGATAATCGCTGTCGATGCTGAACTTCATTCTGATTTGGAGGCGCTGTTGCTGGAGGACGGTTCAAAACAGCAAAGTCTCTGGGGAATAAATTTTTACCCGGAAGTGCCAGGCAACGATTTTGTTGAGTTTGATTCTATGATCAACATGCGTCCGTCCCAGGGTAACTTAAGCCGGGGAGTCGACGATGAAAAGATACGGAAGAAAATTCTCAGTGTCATACTCAAGCGGGTGAAACGATGAATCATCAGCATAAAGACCTTGCCGCCGGCCGCTGGCATACGTTGTCGTTCCTTGAGCAGATGGCTAATATAGGAAGTGAAGTGGAACGGGCCTTAAACTGGAAAATGAAAAAAAATGCTGATTACAGCCGGAAAGCGTTTGAACGCAGTCTTGAGCTTTTAGATCTAACCTTGGACGGCGTGACGGTCAGGTCCCGTTTTAAAGAATTGACGAGGTTGCGTGAGGCGATTGTCGATTTTTTCGCCGGCGCAAATGAATTCCGGTCAAGTGATACCTTGTGGCGAAAATATTTTATGCCTTTTATTTATGCCGCGCGGAAGAATTATTGAACCACTGGGTCCGAGGTCCGCAGCCCCCGGTAACATAATTTGTTGCAGGGGTTTTTTGTTTGGGATAGAATGGAGAAGTTTTTAAGGAAAGGAGCCATGTATTGCCTAGGAACAAAAAATACGATGTATCAGGATTAGTTGAAACACAGTTTGAGCCGGGATCTGGCGGCCGTGTTTTGAGAAATTTACTTAGGATTAAAAACAAGCGGGAGATTGACCACCGAGAGGCCCGGGACCAACTGCGGGCAGTCAATGAAGTCTCCAAGCTGTTTGCAGAAGATCATCGTTTTACCGCAGAAGATATTTGTCATATACATAGGATTTGGCTTGGGCGGATTTATTCTTGGGCCGGGCAATATAGGCAGGTCAACATCAGCAAAGACGGTTTTTCATTCGCGGCGGCCCGGCATATTCCTGCGCTTATGGAAGAATTTGAAAAAGGCGCGCTTTTCAGGTTTACTCCTTGCCGAGGGAACTCTAGGAAGCAAATTGTCCAAGCGCTCGCTGTTGTGCACACTGAGCTCGTATTAATTCATCCTTTCCGGGAAGGTAATGGGAGAATGGCAAGATTATTATCGGTAGTGATGGGATGGCAGGCTCAATTGCCCACTTTGAATTTCGGCGGGATTACAGGTAAAAAGAAAACGGAATACTTTGCGGCTGTGAGAGCAGGCGTCGAGCGGAATTATAAACCCATGGAAGAGATCTTTGGATCGATTATTAAGCGGACACTTAAGAATGCCCCCAAGCGGTAAACTATTTTCTTTTTGCTGTCCGTTTGGAAGGCGCTCTTAATTCGGAGGGAGTGATGCTGACACCTTCGATCCCGGTGGAAGTTACAACTGCCGTAAAGAATTGGCTTTGGCGTTTTTTAGGATCACGCAGGTAAGGGTTAGTTTCAGTTAGTGGTTTGTCGGGCTTGTGTATCATAGTTAAAGTATATCATGGGAAGAATCGTTTGGTGTTGTAATTTTTAGGAAATCATGCTGCGAGAACAAGCGCCATTACTTTTGATCTTTAGCACCTGGCCCAGCCTTAAAGAGTGAATTTCCCGAAAATCCTCTGTGACTTAATTTGTTGTAGGGGGTTTTTGTTTGGGATAGAATGGGGAGGTTTTAAGGAACATCCAAGGGGGTCAGACCCTTTTGCTTTTGATGTTGGGCTGTAAGAAACAGGAGAGGCATAGCCATGTTTGAACAGAAACATCAAGAATTGGTTCCGGTCGTGGTTTTCGTGCGCAGAATGATCACTTATGTTCTGCTGGTCATTTTTGTGATCCTGGGTTCTTTGTCCATCGGGGTTGTCGGATACCATTATCTGGCGGGACTGCCGTGGGTTGATTCATTTTTAAATGCGTCCATGATCTTAGGCGGGATGGGTGAGATCGACCCATTGACCAATACCTCCGCAAAGATCTTTGCATCAGTATATGCTCTCTTTAGCGGGCTGGTATTCATTGCCATCATGGGGATCCTTTTTGCGCCGATCATGCATCGCGTGCTGCATTCGTTCCACATGGAAGACAAAGACCTCAAAAAGTGAGCTTTTATTTACGGAGTGAAGGCTTTGAACATCATCCGCTGACGAGTGAGAGTATTAATAGTAAATGAAGTCGTTGAGTTCGGGGGACGCTTCGTTAGGAAATTATTGGGAATAAAAGGGTTTCAGGTACCCGGTCCTTAGGGCTTAGGGCCGGTCATTAGGGTTAGGGCGAAAGGGTTTCAGGTACCCGGTCATGAGGGCGCTTTAGGGGAATTATTTAAATTGTGCAGAATACTGGCGTAAAAATGGACAAATCAAATATGATTAAGGCATCAGATTTTAAGCTAGAAGAGTGTAAAAGCTGGGAAAAAACTAAAAGCCATTTGTTGGCTTTATCGAGGAAAAAGAGAATTGTATTTAGAGGTGAACCTGAAGATCATAAAACGGCACTCACTACCACGTTAGATCGTTTTTTAAAGTATATCCCAGTGAATAAGTTTGTAATTGAACCATACCTTCTTGAGGAGTTTCAAAGAAGGTATGGTAATTATTCGCAAATAAAACCAGAACAGTATAATCGAGTAGAATGGTGGTCTTTTATGCAACATTATGGGGGACCGACTCGTCTTCTTGATTGGACATACTCATTTTATGTTGCCGTCTTTTTTGCTTTAGAAAATTTGGATAAAATAAATAATAAGGCTGTTGTGTGGGCGTTAGATGCGGACTGGCTTGAAGATGTATTGGATTACGGGGAGCATGGAAATCTTAAGGCAGCGCTTGCGAAGGACCCCCACATGAGCAAGATAAAAACATTTTGTGAATTTGATGGTAAACAAATGATTCTCAGAATGACACCTTCCGTACTACATGAACGACTTTCTGTGCAGCAAGGGTGTTTTTTAATGTCCGGTAGCCCTAAAGTAACATTTATGCAAAACTTAAGAAAATGCTCAAAAAAGAAAGACTTAAAGAAATATTTGTTTAAATTTACTTTTCCTAAAGGACCAAAAGAACGAAAGGAGATTTTAAGGGATTTATTTAGAATGAATATTTCCCGGGCTTCACTATTCCCTGGCCTAGATGGATACGCTGCCTCATTTAAAACATCCACGTTTTCAGAGCCAAAACTTTTGGAAAAAAGAGCATTCAAGGAAAGAATCGTCAGTGACTATTGGGCATGGTGTTCCTAAGTCCTAAGGACCGGGTATCCGGAAGGCAGTGCGCGCAAATTATTTGTGGCAGACGTGGCACCCCATCCTCAAAATTTCTAAAAACCATAGATTGTCCTTGATCTGTCCTGTATATTAGGGCTTATGATGAGCGTCAATAAACTCAATCTGGTTAGTCCGGCCGGGATCCAGCATTCGAATCTCTTTGTGCATCTGCCTTTGTTCGACGACATTTTTTATGAAGGCATCGTAGACAAGAATGTGCGTAAATTTAAAGCTGTCCGCGAAGATCAGCCCTGCCAGATCGCGGCACTCTCTATCATCCGCAAAGACGAAGACATTGTCTGGGACGCGCTCGAAGATGTCGTGGGGCGGAGTGTTGCGCAGGCCGCCTTCGGCGTGCACGGGATCTACACATTTGAACTGCTCACCGTCGATATCCATAATGAGATCAAGACCTTCAACCCCAACGAACTCACCGAAATCATCATCAACCAATCGCGCAAGTTAACGCCGGGCCAGAGCCGGCTGGTGAAATATTCTTCCGTATACGGCATTCTGCAAAAAATGGTGCATGAAGATTGGGGCAAGATTGTTTTTAAAACAACGCTGGAAGTTTTTAAGGACAAGCCTGTATTTCTGGATCTGTTGGTCAAGCGCCTGATCAAGGATTTTGAATTTTCCCATGCTCCGGGGATCCTTTTATTGAATGATTTAAGCCTGCAGCCGTTATTTGACGCGCAGGATGATCTCCAGCAGCAGCGATTGCGTCAGGTGCTCGACGCGCAAATCCCTAAATCGATCGCCTTCCCGCCGGAAGTTTATATTCAGGATAAGAACGGGGTCAGAGAGCTGCTGTCGGGGGCGATAATAAAATAAAAAAACGAGCAGCGCCCTTTTCAAGATCAATCATGAAAAAACTTTTGACTATTGTATTTGTACTGGTTTTGACCGGCGTCGCATTCGCGGATGAAGAGTTGCTGGTCCCGGCCGTCGCCTGCACGCAGCCATCTTACCTCCTGGACGGTCCGCCTTGCAACGCCTACCGGTTCGCAGATTGGTACGCCTTGAAACTTAAAGTTAAAACTGTTTTTAAAGATCCCGCAGAACCGCTGCCGGCCTGCGAGCCTGATGGCAACGGCATTTGCCCGTTTTTCTTGCAAGCTAAAGGAAAACTGGATGATACGGTGACACCGGCAGTGTTTTATGTGACAGAGTGGAGCAAGGCCGCCAATACTAAAAAAGAGGGGCCTTATGAAGCATGGATGTTCACTGCCCCAACTCCTCCTCAGGTGGATCCGGTGAGTGAAGCAGAGCGCAAGAAGGCTTTGGACGCCTGGATGAAGGACTTGAAGAAGCAGTCAGATGCCAGTATGGAAAAACTTAAGAAAGAAAACCCCGAGCAGTATCAAAAACTTCAGCAGCTCTTAAACGCTTTGCAAAACGCAGCCCCGGCCGCTACTCCCGGCTTTTCGAGACAGGGTAAATAAAAAAGGCGAGTGCTATGAAAAAAATTTTCATCCTTTGGTTGATCGTTTTATTGCCCTTGGCCTCAGCCATCGGGGCAGAATATGGGACAAATCCGCTCGCTATAGAAGGAGCATCGCTGATAGAAAAAGATCCTGCCAAGGCCGAGCGTTTATTAAAGCAGGCTTATGCAGAAGAGGTGAAGAAATCCGGCAAAGAAAGTACGCGCAGTATGCAGGTCCTTTATCTCTTGGCCGGTGCTTACGCGAAGCAAGGTAAAAAAGCAGAAGCTGACAAAATCTGGAAAGAGGTGACGGAATATGCTGATAAGATCACTGAGACCCGGCATCTTACCTACGAGATGAATTGGCGGGACTGCAATTATGCCAACCATCCCGGCGAGCGCTGTATAGAGCTGTACTTTACGGACTCGCAATTTTCCGATCTAGTCACTATTTATAGTAAGGACCTGGATATTTATTTAAAAACTTTGAACGGAGCGCCGTTTAAGGTCATCTTTGAGGTCAGTTATGATACCGAAGATAAAACAATGTCCGGGTTCAATGAGATCCAGATCGGCGAACTGAAACAGTGGCATAGCTCCGGCGGCCACCACACGATGCAGGGAGGATACACGAACAAGGACGCGGCCGGGAACATCGTCAGTTCGTACACGCCGGAAGACCCGTGGTCTTTTGAAAGAAGATTGAACGGGGTCATTGTCCCAAATCGGAAATACTAAATTTTGAATTAGGATAGGAAGGGAATTGGGATGGAAACACGAGCGACTTGCCTCAATTGCATGGACGGACGCGTGCAATTGCCGGTCATACACTGGATCAAAGAAAATTATCACGTGGATTTTGTGGATGTCATCACCGAAGCCGGGATGGACAGCGTTTTAGCCGGCCAGGAAGACATCAGCGAGATCCTGCGCAGTATTAAAGTTTCGGTCAATATCAATAAATCCACCCGGCTTTTTGTGGTCGGCCATTTTGACTGCCGCGGCAATCCGGTCGAGGAAGACGCGCACCGTCAGCAGATCATTGCTGCTGTCAAGCGCCTCAAGCCGCTTTGGCCGGCCCAGCAGGTCGCCGGGCTCTGGGTCAATAAAACTTGGGCCGTGGAAGTTGTCGCATAGGGGAAGATCATGCGAGTACAATTCAATCTCATATTTGTTTGTTCACTTCTGTTGGCAGTTTCTGTCGGCTATTCTTTAAATCAGATAAGAACAGATACAGCAAACACTGCGCCATCCGCTGATAAAGACCAAGAGCCGCCGCAGAATCAATTGTCGGAAGAGGTCGTTTATTGTCCCGCGGATGCGCGCCAATGCCCGGATGGAAGCTATGTGAGCCGCGTAGCGCCGAATTGCGAATTCGCACCGTGTCCTTAAGTAAATTTAGTCGCTTTGCTTTGCCGCTTATTCGTTTTCTTTGCGCACATCGAGGGAAGCGACTGCGCCGCTGCTGTCCAGCGTGAGCCGCACGATGATCGGCGCGCAGCAGACCTCGCAATCCACGACAAAATTCTGCCGCCGTCCTCCGGTCACATCCACTTCGAGAGAATTTTCCGCGCCGCAGTAAGGGCAGGCAAAGGCCGAATGTTCATCCAAGGGCATGCTGCTATTCTAGCACGAGAGAAGAGGAATTCAGATATTGGAAGTCACAATTTGTGACTTCCAATATTGATAGTCGCAACAAAATAATTCAGCTTAACCTTTTTTCGCGAATCCCTCCGTGTTAAAATAACAGACATTATGAAGCGCTCCCAACCTTCCACACTGACCGTTGATATCGGCGGGACCGGCATTAAGGCCGCGGTCCTGGACACCAACGGCAAGATCATTTCCAAGAAATTCCTTTGGGTCAAAACTCCTCAGCCGGCCACACCGCAAGCCGTTTTGAAAGAGATCCGGGAGTTGGTCTTGGCGTTGCCGAAATACGAACGCATTTCGATCGGTTTTCCGGGGGTGGTGGCGGGCGGTACGATCATCACCGCTCCAACGTTGGACAATAAAAGCTGGCAGGGTTTCGCTTTAGCCAAACGCCTGCAAAAAGAATTGGGAAAGCCCGCGCGTATTTTGAACGATGCGGATCTGCATGGGTGGGGAGTGATCAAAGGGAAAGGCCTGGAACTGGTCGTCACGTTAGGGACCGGCGTGGGTACGGCCTGTTTTCGTAACGGAGAACTTTTGCCGCATCTGGAGCTGGCGCATCATCCGGTCTCTAAGCAGGGAGAGACCTATAACCAATATCTGGGTGACGCGGCGCGGAAAAAAGTCGGTAACAAGATTTGGAACGAACGGTTAAGGCACGCGCTGGACATCCTTTACACCTTGCTGCGCTATGACACGGTTTATCTGGGCGGAGGCAACTCCCGCTGGATCACCTTGAAAAAAAATAAGAACAGCAAGATCGTTTCCAATTACGCGGCGATTTCCGGCGGCACGGCGCTGTGGAATTCACCGGTAAAATAATTGAGCTTAACCTTTTTAAGCGAATCCCTCTATGCTAAAATGGCATCAATCTACGGAGGGATACATGAGTTTGCGAATAAAAATTTTTTTGTTTTTGACATGCCTTATCGTTCCAGCCGTTGCCGCGGCCGCCGGCCTTAACCTCGAGAACCTGCCTGAATCCGATATTCAAAAAGCCAAAGATCTGATCGTAAAACTTGAACCGCTCATCCGGGAACGCGAGGCGGCCCAAACCCTGGCGACGCTGACCTTTGATGAACTGTACGCACCGCTCAGCGATGCGGATCAGCAATTCATGAAAAGTTTTGCGGACATCGACGCCAAGGCCGCGGGGGTGAAGATCCCTTTCCGCGGGATCGCCACCGGCAAAGAAGAATTGACCGTGATCCGCGGTCAGCAGATCAAGATCAAGGGAGAGGACAAAGAACTGCCGCCGCAATATTTGCCGCCGGATGTGTACGCGAAATATGAGGAGATGATGGCGGCGATGGAGAAAGATCTGGGGAAGCGTCTTTATGTGGAATCCGGTTATCGCTCGAGCGCGTATCAGCTTTATCTTTTTGTTTATTATTTAAAAAATCATGCTTTTTCGATCCGTGAGACGGTCAAATTCATCACCCTGCCGGGTTACAGCGAGCACGGGAGTGTCGAGCACCAGGCGATCGATTTTATCAACGCCGAAGGCATCAACGGCGAGGATAATCCGCCGGAATTCGCGGCGCTCGAGGAATACGCCTGGCTCAAAAAA
>Ga0155077_1106_pt2 | contig 18213 bp, 22 predicted proteins | sample RifCSPhighO2_01_FD_106045 | JGI IMG/M metagenome (GOLD analysis project Ga0155077, IMG submission 106045) | Omnitrophica WOR_2 bacterium RIFCSPHIGHO2_01_FULL_48_9
TTTTTCATCAAAAAATAAAATTTGCTCCAGCTTGGATTTTTCAAAGGCAAGGCGCTCTTCCAACTTCTTCTTCTCCGTTATATCTTGCACGATCCCTTCAACACCCACCACCTCTCCTTTGTCGTTGCGGATAAAATGGCTCGTGGCAGAAAGAATCGCCAGTGTTCCGTCTTTACGGATATTGTGAACCTCGTAATCGCGCACGTACCCGCCGTGCTCTTCCATGGCCTTCAAAAACACCTCTCGGTCCGCAGGATGCGCGTAAAGTTCTTGGGCCAGATTACGCCCCAAGATTTCTTCCTTGGAAGAATACCCCAGCATATTCACAAACGCCGGATTGACATAAACCAAATTCCCTTGAGCATCGGCGATATAGACACCGCTTCTAACACTCTCGACCAACTTGCGGAACATTTGATTGGTATCGGAATGCAGCGGATTGATTTCTTTATCTTGAGCAATAGACGCTGGCATAACATCTCGCTTTCGGGGATCGGCCATCTTACTTTTCTTCGAGGATCTGGGCGGCCAGTTTCAGAAGATCCACATAAGACACGATCCCGCATAAAGTGTTATTGTTATCCACAATCAGAATGCAACCGTATTTCTTTTGCACCATCTTCAATATGGCCTCAGCCACCGTGTTCTCCGGCTTAAGCGTAAAAGGGTTGGGAATCATGACATCTCTTAGAATAAAACTGTCCAAAGAATCCTGGTCATAATACCAGGTACCGTCTTCCAGCCGGCGGGGAGATTGGATTTTATGAAGGTCACGCTCGGTCATAAGGCCTATGAGCTTATTATCTTTATCGACGACCGGAAGATGGCGGATGCTGTTCTTCATGATCTTATCAGCGACCTCGTGAAAAGGCGCACCTTCACGGATCGTGATCAACTTCTCGGTCATCACTTCCCGTAGCGGGACTTTGTTGAGCAAGACCCTGACATAGTAATCTTCGCTATATTTAAGTTTACGTTCCATAACCGCCTCTTCTTTATCACATTCTAACATATCAATCCTATTCGGCTAAAATCTTTTTAAGAAGAGGTCCCAGCTTATCATAGAGCTCACTTTTACCGATATAGGCCGCGATACCGTCGCTTTTAAAAGTACTCCGAAAGGCCGCCGTCTCAAACATCGTCAAAATGATAATCTTACAATCCGGCAAATATTGTCTGATGCGATTAGCGGCATCGATCCCGTTAATGTTAGGCAACCGGATATCCATCAAGACAATGTGCGGCTTCTCGCGTAATGCTTTGACGATCCCCAACTCTCCGGATGCGGCCTCAAAGAGTTCGATGTTTAAATCCTGACTCTGCAAATAGGATTTCACTATTTCGCGAAAATCCTCATGATCTTCCACAATCAAAATTTTCATAGCTATCATTCCCTCCTTATAATTTATAGTTTATCTTTTACTACTATAAGGCAAGAAAGGGATTACGCCTATTCGACAAAACACCGACAACCATACGTAGTATTACGTATGGATGAAGGGCACTCGACGACAAAATGAAAGTAAGCTAAAGCAGGCCTTTGGCCATAGCATATTTGACAAGTCCTGCCGTGCTTTTAATGCCCAACTTATTGGAGAGATTGGCCCGGTGGGTCTCGACGGTGCGTACGCTGATTTTAAGACGGGAAGCGATATTTTTATTGGAAAAGCTGTTGGAGACGAACTTAAGAATTTCTTTTTCTCTTTTGGTGAGAAGTTCCAAGGAAGGCGCTTCGGTATCATCCACCGAACGGATGAACCGATCCGTGGTCAGGGTTGCAACCGAAGGAGAAATGTATCTTTTTCCTTTCAAAACTAGTTTAATAGCCAAAATAAGTTGATCATAGGCATCGTCTTTGAGTAAATATCCGGCGGCGCCCCCCGCCATAGCATGCTCAAAGTGTTCCGGATCTTTCTGCATGGTCAGAATAAGAATTTTTACTTTAGGGAATTTCTCCCGGATCAGCTTCATCGCCGCCAGGCCATCCATCGCAGGCATGGACAGATCAAGGACAATAGCATCACACTTTGTGGATTTTAACTTAAGCAATAACTCTTCACCGTTGGGGGCCTCCCCCACAACCTTGAGTTGAGAATCTTTTTCGATCAGGCCTTTTAATCCTGCCCGAAAGATAGCATGGTCATCCGCCAGAAATATTTTATACATACTTCTTCCTTTTGGCGTTTCTCACGGGAACATCCAGGGTCACGGTTGTTCCTTCCCCCCATTGCGAATTGATATAAAAGCTTCCCTTCAGCAATTTTGCCCGCTCTTCCATACTGGAAAGGCCTATCCCCAAGAGGGCCTTTCCTGAACGGATGATTTTGAACCCATGCCCGTTATCGCTAATAGTAACATTAAAACGGCCTCCCTGCTTTTTCATTTTAATATCAACTCGATCCGCTCCCGAGTGACGGACAATATTGGTGAGGGCTTCCTGGACAATGCGGTAAAAATTGATCGGCTCTCCCATAAACTCAATGCCCTCCAGATAATCATGATCAAAATGGATCTTCAACTTCTTATTCATCCGAAAATCCTTGATCAATGCCTGAAGCGCCGTCGAGAGTCCCAGAACTTCCAAGGTCGAAGGCCGCAGCCCGGCGGATAAGCGCCGGGTTTTTTCAATAATAGTATCGGTATATTTGATAACCCTTTGATGGGAATCTCGGGTAGGGACCTTGGCCGGAGCGGTAAAAGACAGTGTCGATTGAATCAACATCTTGAGCGTTGCCAAAGACTGTCCCAAATCATCGTGAATTTCTTTCGCGATATAGTCCCGCTCATACTCCTGGGCTTGGATAATCCGCTGCGGCAGCTCTTTAAGCGCTTCTTCCATCTTTTTTCGCTTGGTAATATCAAACCGCAAGGAAACGTACTGATAAGGCTTCTGCTTCTCATTGAGGAAAGGGACAATCGTCGTATCCACCCAATAAAAACTGCCGTCCTTGGCACGATTGCGGATCTCTCCATGCCAGACTTTTCCGCCGACGATTGTCCTCCACATGTCGCGAAAAAATTCTTTGGGATGATAGCCGGAATTGACGATCCGATGATTCTGCCCCAAGAGTTCTTCCCGGGAATATTTTGAGATCTCGCAAAATTTATCATTAGCATAAATAATATTCCCCTGGGCATCCGTGATCGCGACAATCGTCGAGATATCCAGAGCAAATTTAATATCCGCCAGCTCTTTGAGTGTCTTTTGGAAAGTTTTTGTGTTTTGCCGAGGCATCAGAATTCTCCCCGCCGACCGCGGATTAAAGTTCTCATGCTGGATTATACCATTGGCCTTTTTCTTCATAAAGCGAAAGTATGCAAATTCACGCTCCGTAAAAGCAGGGGGCTTTGCAAAGGGGATTTTGATCAATAATCAGCGATAAGAGTCCCTCTCCCAGCGCGTCTTTAACGTGGCGATCTCGACAGGAGAATAGTGCTCTTCCGATAGCAATTTTTCATCTAAAATTTCTTTGCTCGCGATGAACGGCTGCAGGATATAACGCCGCGCCTGCGGGATGGCAGCAAACAACTCCGGGATCTTACTCTCCGGGCACAGGGCTTTAATGAGTGTCGTCCTAAACTCGTAAGGAATGCCGGATTCAACGATCAATTGAATACTCTTTTGAATATCCGCCGCGGCCACCTTAGCGACAGCGACCTTTTCGTAGTCCGCCAGCGGCGCTTTGACATCCATCGCAATATAATCAACCAACCGTTCTTTAACGATTCTTTCTAAAACCAGCGGATGGCTGCCGTTGGTGTCGAGCTTAACGGCGAAGTTGAACCCCTTGATCCGCCGCAAAAAGGGCATAAGGTCTTTTTGCAGCGTCGGTTCACCGCCGGTCACCACGACCCCCTCCAATGTCCCTTGCCGCCGTTTTAAAAAATCAAAAACTTCCTCCTCGGGAATAAGCTTTTGAAAACGATCTGCCAAAACCAATTGCGGGTTATGGCAATACCCGCAGCGGAAATTGCACCCTTGGGTAAAAACAACCGCCGCCATTTTACCGGGAAAATCAATTAAAGAGAATTTTTGCAGTCCCCCGATGCGCATAGCTTATATGTTCTCCTCTGCCGGAACTCCTCTTTTTTTCCTTTGTTCCATTGCTGGACCGGCCGCAAATATCCGACGACGCGCGAATACACTTCACATTCACTCTCACAGCGCGGGCAAACTTTATGTTCACCCGCAACATATCCGCAGTTAGGACAAACACTGAACGTCGGAGTGATCGTAAAGTACGGGAGATGAAACTTTTCGCAGATCGTACGGATCAACGTTTTGAGCCCTGCGGCATCATTGATTTTTTCGCCGACAAAACCATGCAAGACCGTTCCTCCGGTATAGCGTGTCTGCAGGGCATCCTGCAGCTCCAGGACTTCAAAAATATCGTCGGAATAATTCACCGGCAAATGCGTGGAGTTGGTGTAGTAGGGTTCCCGTCCCTCGCGGTATTCCTCTTCATTCGCGCAGAGGATCTCCTCATATCGGCTCTTGTCCTTTTTAGCCAGACGATAGGAAACCCCCTCAGCAGGAGTTGCTTCGAGGTTATAATTATTCCCCGTCTCTTCCTGGAATTGGATCAGCTTGTCCCGCATATAATTCAAGACTTCCTCGGCGAAGGCATGGCCGCGCGGGGAAGCGATACTGTCCCCGAACAGATTGCGGCACGCCTCGTTCATTCCCACCAGGCCGATGGTGGAAAAATGATTTTTCCAAAATTGATTGAATCGTTTTTTAACATTACGCAAATAATATTTCATATAAGGATACAGATCCTCATCCGTCAGCTGTTCCAGGATTTTGCGTTTTATTTCCAGGCTCTCTTTGGCCAGCACCATCAGTTCTTCGAGTCTGTGCAAGAAATCTTCCTCATCCTTGGCCAGATACCCGAGCCGCGGCATATTGATCGTCACCACTCCGATGGACCCGGTCAAAGGAGACGCCCCGAACAATCCTCCTCCCCGGATGCGCAATTCCCGATTATCCAAACGCAGGCGACAGCACATGCTGCGGGCATCCTCGGGTTTCATATCAGAATTAATAAAATTGGAAAAATACGGGATCCCGTATTTCGCCGTAATTTGCCAAAGCAAATCGATGTTCTGATTATCCCAATCAAAATCTTTTGTGATGTTGTACGTGGGGATCGGAAAGGTAAATACCCGCCCTTTAGCGTCGCCCTCGAGCAGGACTTCAAGAAAGGCTTTATTGAACATATCCTGTTCTTTCTGAAATTCTTGGTATGTTTGCGATTGAATTTCACCGCCGATGATCACCCCCCGGCTGGCGTAGTACGACGGCGGATTCAAGTCCATGGTAAGATTGGTGAACGGCGTCTGAAACCCGACGCGGGTGGGGACGTTCACATTAAAAATAAATTCCTGCAAGGCCTGCTTGACCTCGGAATACGCCAGACCGTCGAAGCGGATGAACGGCGCTAAAAGCGTATCAAAATTTGAAAAAGCCTGCGCCCCGGCCGCCTCACCTTGCAAAGTATAAAAGAAATTCACGATCTGTCCCAACGCGCTGCGCAAATGTTTGGCCGGCTTGGATTCGACTTTACCGACCGCCCCTTGAAAACCCGACATCAATAAATCTTCCAGATCCCATCCCACGCAATACGCGCCCAGCACGCCCAGATCATGGACATGAAAGGCTCCCTCCGTATGCGCTTTCTTGATCTCTTGGGGATAAATTTTATTCAGCCAATAAACTTTGCTGATCTCCGAAGAAACATAATAATTCAGTCCCTGCAGAGAATAGGACATGTTGCTGTTTTCATTCACCTGCCAGTCGGTTTTATTAAGGTATTGATCAACCAGATCGACTTGATTCTTCGCAGTCAGTTCACGAATTTTAGCATGCTGGTCACGGTAAAGAATATATGCCTTGGCAGTCTTCTTATAGGGAGAGGCGATCAGGACTTCTTCAACAATATCCTGGATTTGCTCAACCGAGGGATAGGAGGAAAGCTGCAACTGATGCAATAAATTAAGCACACGGATGGTCAATCGCTGTGCGACCGGTTCATCAAACTCGCGAGTGACCTCTCCGGCCTTGCGTAAGGCGGTGGTGATCTTTTGCGGATCAAAATCTTCGGTTTTACCATTGCGCTTGAGGATCTTGGTGAGAACTGTCGTCGACATGAATACCTCCTACCTATTAAAAATTATTTATTGAAGGATCTATTTAATTTCCTAAATTGTCCATGCCGCCGGACAGCACTTAACCGGTCCATAGGCTCGACAATGTCTTGCGGGGTATCGTAGACTGAAACGGTGGGCAAACCGAAAAAACAGGCCGTGATGTTTTTCATCTCCCTTCGCGATAACGGTCGGCTGGCGCAGGCCCGCAGCGGTGTATTAATCTGAATTTCATCGGCGCCGATGGTGTGGGCAATCTGGGCCATCTGCGGCGCATATTTTTTATTCTGCTCAATAAACATAATTTGCAATGCCAAGTGCCCGGAGAATTTTTTCCGGAAATTCCTCAAGCCCTGCAGGATGTCCTCAAGGCGCACGCCGGCTGTTGTGCCGCCAATCTTCCCCAACATTTCCTGCGAGCCCGCATCCAATTTTGCCATAACGATATCCGCCCAGGACAGATCGTCTTGGACAGCAAGTGAGCCCATGAACGTCGAATTGGTGATGACCGCGATTTTCTCTTTCCGCACCTGGCGCAAGGCCCGGATCATCTCTCCTAAATTTTTTGCCAATGTCGGCTCCCCCCGTCCGGAAAAGGTCAAACAATCAATCTCGATTTCCGGCAAGGCATTGATCTCACCAATCAAATCCGCTGTCTCGACAAAAACCTGACGCTCGTGGACCAATTGTTTGGTGCGTCCCAACTGACAATAAATGCAGTCAAAATTGCAAATTTTTTCCTTAGCCGAAAGCGGGTCAATGCCTAATGACCGCCCCAGCCGCCAGGAAAAAACCGGACCATAAATATATTGATAGGGGGACATATTACACCAATTCTTTGTGTTGGCATTGACAGCAGCAGGCATTGTTTTTTTCTCCTCGGCAACTGCTGCGCCACTTTCCAATAGACTGATTTCCTGTATATTCAACCCAATCCATCTTAATGACTCCGATAGGACAAGGAGCAATGCAGTGCTCTTCACTTCCGCATCGGTCCGGATGAGTTAAAACAACAGCTCCGTTTTGAATTGCCAAACACTGCGGCTCGCAAGCTAAAACACATTCCTGACACCCATTGCAAAAACCTTCCTCCACCACCGGCAGCCATTTATAAGAAACCTTCTCCCCCATGGCATACTCCTTTCTGCCAAACAATATATTGTGGTTTTGACTCTGTTGGTTTCTAAATCTAGTAGTATTATGGCGGGATAAATAAAAAAATAAATTCGAGGAAATACTTAGAAAACTAAGTACAATTACGTAGAATTAGAAACACGGGAAGGATTAAACGATACGAACTTGATCACCCATGGTCAACGTGCCTTCCTTGAGGACTTTGGCATAAATCCCACACCGTCCGACGATAACTTCTTTAAGTTTTGGATCAATAGCATCAAGGACATAGCAGGGTTTTCTTATCTTAGTGACTTCAAGAATGATCCCACTGGTGAATTCCAAAATAGTACCAATCGGCAAACGATTCACATTGAGATTACGTACCGTCAAATTTTCCCCCGTTGTTCCGGCAGATAAAGAAAAACCTTCTTCACACAGACGGGTCAATTCTTCCATATCCTGCAGAGACACAGCTTGTAAGGGGGTCTGATGCTTTTCATGATTATGACCATCCCCGGCTAGCCCAGATGAAGTGACTTGGATTGAGTCAACAGGCAATTTGGGAATTCCCCCTTTTGAAATATTAATTGAAAGAACAATAGAAATATTATTCTGCACGGATATTCTCCTTATGAAGTTTTCTTGCTTTTTGTCTGAGTTAACACCACAACGCCTACAGAAATTATATAAAGAACAAACATCGGCATTGCCATGAGAAACATATTAAAAGCATCCGGCGTTGGCGTAAAAAACCCTGAAAAAACTACTGATCCTACTACCGCTAATTTCCAGTGACGGAGCATTAAGGGAGCGGTTAAAATATTGAATTTAGCTAAGAAGAACGCCACAAGCGGTATCTCAAAAGTTAGTCCGCCAGCCAACATAAAGAAAAGAACAAACGAAATATAAGAATCCAACGATATTAAAAGCTGCAGCTCTCCTCTCCCAATGCTCAAAAGAAATTTAAGCGACGCGGGTATAAGAAAATAAAAACTCAATAACGCCCCGACGATAAAAAGCCCCGTCCCTAAAAAAATAAGGGCCGCCCCATACCACACCAACGATTCCTCTACGGCCGGACGGATAAACATCCAAAATTCGTATAACAAAACAGGCAGCGAGAACGTAAGACCAAAGAAAAAAGCCATTTTTAGAAAAGTGAGGATGGCTGTGGTAGGACTAAAAACCGCAAGAATCCCCAGAGAAGAACCTCCCGGAATCTTCAGCCATTGCAAAAGGCCTTCACTAAAATAAAAACCACCCATCGAAAAAATCACAAAAACGATAAGGACAACAAATACCCTCTTTCTGATCTCTTCCAAATGCTCTAACAGCGGAAGCCTAAAATCCTTTCCTGGCATTTATCCTCCTATCTGATACATCGGTTGCTGTATATGATCAATGCGAGTCAGGGGCTTCATCCTCAGAACAGCTCTAAGAATTGCTGGATATTGCTCTTTTGATATCCCTCGTAAATCAATTCCCGATTCAGACATAATACACGCCCTTAATTTTCCGGTAGCTGTCAATCGCAAACGCGAACAAAAAGAACAAAATGACTGCGATTCGGAAGCAATAAAGCCGACCTTAGCGCCCGATGCTGTAGTAAAATTAAAAGAGGTAGAGTCCTGGTTGACCGATTGAGGCAATAAAGTTTCGGATTCTTCGATCTTTTTAATAATTTCCTGAGCCGGCACAAAATAACGGCTGTGATTTTGAATAGAACAACCTATCTTCATCAATTCCAAAAATCGGACCTCAACATCGTGATCAGATGAAAATTTTACAAAATTCATGATCTCATCGTCATTGATCCCGCGCATCACCACCGTGTTGACTTTTACCTGAAATCCCTTTGCCTTTGCCTGAAGAACAGCCTGATAAACTTTTTCAAAATATTTTGTCTTTGTAATTTCATGGAAACGCTCGGCTCGCAGGCTATCTAAGCTTATATTAATATGTTGGCACCGGGTTTGCTTTAAAAAATCAAGTTTCCCTTCCAACAAAAAACCATTCGTCGTTAGGCCTAACTTTCCTAACGGAAGATCAGAAAGGCCTTTTATAATGGTTTCAAAATCTTTTCTTAAAGTAGGCTCGCCGCCTGAGACTCTGATTTCATCAATCCCAAAATCGACCAGAGCGGAGCATATGTCCAATAACTCATTAGAGGAAAGCAGTGCTGCGGAGGGTAAAAATTCAGGCGTCAATGGTATGCAGTAAAAACAGCGGAAATTACAAGCATCAGTTAATTGTACACGTAATTTGTGAATTTGGCGCCCATGCGCGTCGGCTAATATTGACCTCGATCCCATCATTTCCTTTCCAAATTCGGGAAGCTATATCGTTTCCGACATAACTGTCAACCTCCGCCAACGACAACTAACAGAGGCTTCGTCCTAAAAACCATAGCCGAAGCTTCAGGTCTTAAGGATTAGGGAATTTGATGTTTATCCGCCTTCGCCAGAAGACCCGGGCATACCCGGGGATGAATGCGAAAGTGGCGAAAATTTTGGCTTCGGCGGATGTTCGCCTTTTTCTAGAAAAGGCGGATAGATATTCTGCGAAGCTCCCCAATGCAAATTTTGGAGCGAAGCAGAATCATTTAGATGGAACCACGGCTTTAGCCGTGGGGCTCCATTTAAACATTCTTTGCAGCTGCATCTTTATTTTTCTCTTCTTTGTTTTCGACAACATCCTCACTCATGCTTCGTAACGCATTTTTAAATTCTTTGATGCCTTTCCCCAGCCCTTGGGCGATCTCGGGCAGATTTTTGGCACCGAACAAAAGAAAGATTATTAAAAAAATTACTATGAGTTCCTGCATGCCTAAACCAAACATAGGACACCTCCCGTCATTTTTCCACATTCCCGTTAAACATTAAAGCGGCCTTTATTATAATTCGGCTACAATCATTTTTAGCGCTGGCCTATCATTAACAGTTTGGCAGGCCGTCACACATTTAGCGCACCCGTCACAAAATAAAATATTAATAATTGGTTTCTGGTCATCCAACGCAATGGCTTTATCTCGCAAAGGGCATGCCAGGTAACAAAATTGACAACTTCCCCCTCCCCAGGCCAAGCAGCGCTCCTCATCCAAATGCACCACCTTGGCCGTTTTGTCATTGGCAGATCTATCTTCCAATGTCTCTGCCGTGACCGCAGCGGAGAAATTAAAGTGCCCTGAAATAAGTGAACCTACATCTTGGGTCAAATATTTGGGGATAAATTTCAAAAATTCTTGCCGGCTGATTTTCTTGGCATCCATCTTCGCTTAAACCTCTGCTTTTATCTTCAAACCGTATATGTCAAAACACTGCGGACAAATCCCCTGGCTCGTGTCCCAAAGAGGATACTCCTTCTTAATCTCATTGACGACCAGAAGCGCCTCTGCGTCCCAATGCTTAATGGGATCAAAACTTGTGAAGTCACACAGCGGACAACGCAGCCCTCCTTCCCCTAAAGTTTTAACGCTCCGCGGATCCCCGGCCCAATGCAACAGATCAATTTGCATAAGGCTCTCACATCCCTCCAGCTTGTAAAGTATTTGTTCAAGTTCCGGCCCGGCTAAAAAGAAAAACTTTCTTTTAAACTCTTCTTTTTGTTTTTCATAAGGCTTACCGGGTTTGAAACCTTTTCTTTTTAAGCGAGCATCAATATAAAGATCCCACAATAAGCAAAAGCGTTCACGGATCAGGTTGTTTTCAATCTCATTCTTGCCGCCGAGCTCGAGATAAGGAGAATATTGGAAGTCCGCTGCGAGCATATCTGAAATACGCATCAATTCGTGCCGTAAAAATGATTCAAGAAAATTTAAATCCATCGTCCTGCGCACCAGGATCCCCAGATAAACCGTTCTTTGATGCGGTCGAACATAAAGCTCTGCTTCTTCGTGCTTCCTATTCCAAACCCTTTTAACAACGACCCTGATCTCCGGCTTACAAAGATTTGGGAAATCCCTGAAAATGTTCTTAAAGAAACCCTCCAGGCCGAGCTGACAGAAATATTTCTTATAAAGCAACCTGAACGCGCGTTCCCTCTCGTCGGCAGAGACGCTCCTTTGATAAATTATTTCTTTTTCATTATAAAAATCCTTGAAAAACTTGTCTTCCGGCCTATCCTTCATCAACAGAAAAACAGTCTCCTCAACAAACGTTTGGTCAAAATTTATTTGAAGAGGATCATTCATAAAAACGCCCGTCATTTTTACCATTAATAACCGACGAGGCTCGCCCTTAATAAAATCTTGTTGGGCGGCCCTATTGAGGAGTTGCCGGCCGCAACGAACAATTCACACAGCCGCTATCCTCTTTCTCTTGGATAGGACGAATGGGGAGATCTTCCAGCCCGGCCGTCACCCCCAACCATTCACAGTCATGAACGATATACGAAAAAGTAAATTCCGCCAAATCTTTTAAAAAACCTTGTTGGGCATGCCGACTAAGTTTTACCGAAAAAGAAGGGGACCATCGGCCCAAATGCTCCCGCAAAAAACGCGTCGATGCTTCATGACATATCGCGGCGTTCTCCATGTCCGCATTTGATAGGGCATAGACTTCTTTGAAAAGCAAATAATGCATAAATTCACACTCGACAGCAATATGATCAACACGCTCGAAGTTGTCCTCTTTTATCTTCAGACCAAAGGCATTGTAAAAAGAGGAAATATCGCTCAATTGCTGCGGCTCACGATGCGTATGTTCTTCGCCGTATTCGAGCTCATAACAAGGAACCGGGCCGCTTGCGGTATACCCAAAGCAATCCTCATATTGCCTGACCCGCTCTTTATGGATTGTCTGGCTTAACTTTTCTGACAGTTCCTTAAAACGCCTGATCAGCTCCGCTTTATCCTTTAAAGGCAGCGCCGCGGCAATCTCATCCCACGGCATGTCCGTGTTTTCTTTTTCAAGGTTTGTTTTATTCACGTTTGGCCGACGAAAGCAATGCGCAAGAAAACGATAGATATGGCTTCGAACTATAAGAGAATCGATCTCAGATGGAATTTTGGTGTTTGTCAGGTCTGACATAAAACGGCTCCTCGACTTGTGTCCGGAAAATTTCTTCCCCGGCCTTATTGAAGGCAATGATCGTATCATTATATAACGTAAACGGCTTGCCATGAATCTGAGTTTCAAAAACTTTCGGCCCCTGCTGAATCTCATATCGAAATATGATCTGGTTCGATCGGCGAAACATCTGCATGACCGCCAAAAGTTCGCGATCCGGAACCATATATGCTTCAATGGCCTGATCGACGCCAGGACCGAACATCTGCTTTAAAAATGGCCGCGGAACCCAGCGGGGCGGGATGTAATAGCCATTAGGCTCTGTTCCAAATTGAGGATACAGCGGCAGCGCCACTTTGGCAACTTTCACCAGATAGTAGAGCGGATTATATCGATCCTCCTCCCAACTTCCATCTTCTTTGATCTTAACTAATCCCTGCAGACGAATTTGCCCAATGCACGCCGCCATACAGCGTGTTTCCATTGGTTGTCCATTGCAGGAGGGGTCTTTGCCTTCCAATCGCGGATAGCACGCAATACATTTTTCAGAAACGCGGGTCGTTGGCCGATACATTGCCTTTTTATAAGGACAGGCCTCCACGCATTTTCGATATCCACGGCAACGCTCTTGGTCTATAAGCACAACACCGTCTTCCGGCCGTTTATAGATCGCATTCCGGGGACAGGCCGCCAAGCAACCCGGATAAGTGCAGTGATTGCAGATCCTCGCCAAATAAAAAAACCATGTTTTATGTTCAGGAAGGGTTGCGCCGTCTTTATGAAACGTATTCTTAACGCCTTCCGGGCCAATCGGGCTATCTTCATAAATATTGGGAGCCCGCCACTCTTCATCAGTCGGAAGATACCCTAAGACCCTTTGGGAAGCGTCCCCAATATTTTTCTTAGCCGCCTCAAAGATCGTCATCCCCTCGAAAGTCTCGCCGTTCCATTTTTGCCCGTTGGGATTAATCTGGTTCAGAAGCTCCAACAATTTAACATCCCAATGCTGTGGATACCCGCCATAAGGCTTGGTCTCCACATTGTTCCACCACATATATTCTTGTCCCTTGGAAAAGGTCCAGGTGGATTTGCAGGCCATCGTACATGTCTGGCAGCCGATACAACGGTTCAAATTAAACACAAAGGCAAATTGGGACTGAGGATGGTGCTCCTCGTGAGGATATTCCATCTTGCGGTTGATTTGCCAATTATAAACTTGGCCCATGATGTTCCTCCCTGCCCCGCCTTGGCGGGGCTTTCACCGGATTAATTTCACTTGTTCTATCATAAGGACGCCACATTTTCAGAGCCTCAAGAATAACCGAGCGAACAAAATCGTCCCCTTTTTGTTCCCAAACAAGGTAAGGACCGTGATAAAAGGGATTTCTAAATAATTTCATAAGCTGCTCTTCCTTCCAGCCTTCTCGCACAAACTCCTCGGCAAAACATAACGCCATATCCCGAAGCTGTTCTTCTGTTTGATTGGGAAGCTCCACACCGATCATCTCGATTGGGTCATCTGGTTCAGATTCTTTTTTGACCATATGGATATCCTTTTATAATTTGGCGTCTTCTCCATGAACGCCCAAGACCCTCTACCTATCTTCTATGAGTTGCAACGGTTTTACCTTAAAATTCCCGGGTATAGTTGGGAGCATGGCATTGCAAACAGCTCGTCCGCTCAGGATGCGGTGTTTTAAGACGCATATTCGAATTATCTGGCCCGTGGCAAACCAAACAATTTTCTCGCATGAAAATCCTGTGCGGTACCGTTGGGGGAGATGTCTTAGACCACCTCTTGTCCCGATGGGGTTCTTCCAACCCTTTCCATGTGTTTGCGACTTCCAAATCCCCACCAGGTAAATTCGACGCATGGCACTGGAGGCAATTCGAAAATGGCGGATGGGGCGTTTGCGCCACCTCCCGTCCGTCTTTTAATGTTGTCGAATGGCACAATAGACAATCCCTAGAATCCCGTGACTCGACTTCATGAGGAATCACAGGCGGTGCGGTGTAAAATGCCCTGAGCGCTGCTCTGCCATCATGATCCTTGGTTTTTCCCTTCTCGATAATCTTTTCAGCTGATAATGCATTTTGGACAAATGGAAAAAAGCTGGCTCCTCCATACAGCAAAACCCCAGCTAAGAATATTTTTCTTTGATTCATACCTTTTCTAATCGAACGGCGCATTTTTTATAGTCTGGTTGTTTAGACAACGGACAGAATGCATCCAGGGTCACAAGATTAATTAACGCGTCTTCATCAAAGAACGGTACAAAAACAGAACCTTCTTGAGGGATCGACCGGCCATTGATCGACACTGGCAAAATAACTGAACCTCGCCTGGAAACAACGCGTAATTTATCGCCATGAGAAATACTTAATTCCCTGGCATCCTTGGGATTCAATTCCACATAGGCCCAGGGATTTGCATTATAAAGCTCCTTTATCCGTCGGGTCATTGTGGCAGTGTGCCAATGTTCAAGGACACGGCCGGTACAAAGCCAGAACGGATAATCGTTATCAGGGACTTCGGGCGGAGGTTCATAAGGCCGGGCCCAAATATTCGCGCGATTTTCCCCTCCTTTATCCATATAGAAAGAAACTCCCTCACCCTGTTTCACAAATGGATCTTCGCCTTCAACGTACCGGCGGGTTGTTTCTTGCCACCGTCCAAAGGCATCTTGGACCACGGGCCATCTTAAGCCACAGTGTTTGACATACTCATCATAGGGAGCCAAATCTTTATGTTTCTTGGCAGTGAATTTCCGATAATCCTCGAATAATGGTTTATCGATATTATTCGAACGAAAAGCGTCCCAGCGCCAGGCTTTTATTTCAGTGCCACCCTCATCCCTGATGGAAAGAAGAAAATTGCCGTCTTTATCTTTCATACCTTCAAAACCTTTTTCATAAAGCCTGCGGGCGACCGCTATCATCTGCCAGACATCATCCCGCGCCTCACCAGGAGGATCAATCATTTTAAACCATTGCTGAGTCCTGCGCTCAGAATTACCAAATAATCCATTCTTCTCAACCCACATGGCCGAGGGTAAAACCACATCTGCCAATTTGGTCGTTGCTGTCGGATACACATCAGAGACAACAAGAAATTGGTCTTTCTTTTTGAAATTGGCATTTAAATCCGGGAGACTCTGGCCTGGATTCGTAACTTGGACCCACATCCCTGTTAATTCGCCGGTAACAAAGGCCTTAAACATAGCAACCGTGTGTAACCCAGGTTCAGGATCGAGAGCGCCCTCAGGTAAATTCCAATTTTTTTCTGTTTCTCGCCTATCCTCTTCATTCTTAACAAGACGGCCGCCTGGCAGGGCATGGGCCAGTGTCCCCACTTCCCGGCAGGTTCCGCAGGCACTGGGCTGCCCAGTCAAAGAAAAGGGGGTGCTGCCGGGTTTCCCAATCTTCCCGGATAAAAGGTGAACATTGTAGACAAGGTTATTAATAGCCGTCCCTCTTGTATGTTGGTTCATCCCCATACACCAAAGCGAAACGACTTTTTCTTTTGGATCAGAGAATAAACCGGCAAGCAGATTTAACTGTTCCAGAGATATCCCCGAAAGTTGAGTGACCTTCTCCGGTGTATATTCCTCTAAAAAGGCCTTATAATCATCAATCGTAATCACTTTTTCATCATTGGTCTTGAATCGAACATTTTTCGCAACAAATTCTTTGTCATAAGCCTCCCGTTTAATAAGAAGATGACATATTCCGTTAGCAATCAACATATCTGTTTGTGGTTGGAATTCGATATAATGGTCAGCTGCTTCTGTCGTGCGTGTCCGCCGAGTGGCCATATCAATCATCTTGATTTTATCCCCCCTCTGCCGGCGGTCTATAAACCGTGAGAATAGCACAGGGTGCATCTCTGCCCAGTTGTTTCCCCAGCAAACAACTGTGTCGCATACATCTAAATCGTCATAACAGCCTGATGGCTCATCAGCACCGAAGGTTGTTAAAAAACCCACAACCGCACTGGCCATGCACAAACGCGCATTCGGATCAATATGATTATGTCTTAGTCCTCCCTTCAAGAATTTCATAGCGGTGTACCCTTCCGTTATTGTCCACTGACCAGAACCATAGACCGCAAATCGTTTTGAATCCTTCGCAATTTTCCCGGCAATCAAATCAATGGCCTCCTCCCAACTGGCGCGTTGGAGTTGACCATTTTTTCTTATCAAGGGATGCGTCAGACGATCCTTCCCATAAAGGGCGGCTCCGGCATGATAGCCTTTCACGCACAACAATCCTTTATTGACAGGCGCCTGTCTGTCTCCTTGAACGGCCACCACTTTGCCATCACGCACACCGACCAGCGCCCCGCATCCTACCCCACAAAACCGGCATGGCGCTTTATGCCACTTTAAGCCCCTTGATTTATCGTCGGCGGCGTTCGCCACCTGCTCTAGGAAAGAGACTCCTCCGCCTAAACCTAAGGCGGCTAAGGCTGCCATCTTTGCGGATAATTTAAGAAATTCTTGACGAGACATTACATCATTAATCATATTTAAATCCCTCCGCGTCTTCAAAATTATGATAAATAAGATCGCACTGTAGGACCCCTGGTATCTTTTCAATGCCTTCCCACAGGGTTTTGTCTTGGGTCCGACTAACTGTCTCTGCAACCAAAATAATATTTTCATTATGAACCTCAGAAACAGTCGCTTCTTTAAGAGTCTTTAAATATTCTGCGATTTCTTGCGTTCGCCGGCCATCGGTCCTGATGATTAAGCTAGAAATGGGCATAAATATCTCTCCTGAACATTGAGTTGCTGGATTTTTTTCCTGATTATCATTTTTGGACTTATCTACTTGATCAGACCAAACCTATTTACTAAAAATTCAAACTTGTCTGTACATAAAAAAAGTCCGCATCGTCTGACGGCCCGGTATCCTTCAAAAAATCGCCGGTAAAAAGATGGGAGTAACCTATGAGCATATCAGCATAGTCACAGAGTTTATACTGGGCCAATAAATCAACTTCATCCCCGACATGGGTATCGGCACCGGCAGCCGTTGTTCGTTTAATCGTTCTGCCAGCCGCGTAAAGATTGTCGTTTGCCGTATCCAAATAGATGAAATGCCAACCAACCTGCATGTTGAGTTTCTCATGAGGTTTTGCTTTCAGTTGAATATGATAATTATTGATGTTTTGCAAACTCACAAAATCCATATACCCATAAAAGAGATGATTGGTAGGATAAAGATTATCGAATGTTTCTCGCTTATTGTCTTTTGAGTCGCTATCGCCCGAGGCATAATCAAACTCAAAGGAGAACCTTGGTTTCCAAGGATGATCAAAAGTATATCCGAGGATGATATAAGCCATCTGGGCATCCGCGTTTAATGCCCCTGAATTTCCCGCTTGTTTTGCTGCCTCTATTTCGTAGTCAAATGAGGTTTCAGGGATTTTGCCTTTTAGGCGGGCCCCGATTGTATAATCATCGACTTCCCCGTCACCCGTCTGCCCAAAAGAGACGGTTTTCCCATCAGTGTTGCGGTTGATCACATATTGCTCAATGACAACATCTTTTAAGCCGGTATACGCAGCGTAGTATCCGCCAACACGGTCATTGGCACTGCCGTCGTAAAAATCATTTTTTTCCCGCGGGGATTTATTAGGAGTTTGGCCTCCTCCAAAGATATCCAAATTAAGATGGGCCTTATCAAACTCCAACATGACCTTTCCAGCATCAAAGGTCTGGGCCACATTGGACCAATTAAATCCACCGATTAACCTCTCCGCGCCATAAGAAAACTCTTGCCGGCCCAATCTCACTCCTATTTTTGATAAACCCAGAATGCCTGCCGAAATTTCGTTTGACTTTCCCTCAACCCACAACTGACGTGTCTCTGCCCAATCCTCAAAACTAACTTTTAACCCGATATTTCGGCAGGCATTCTGGGTTTATCAAAAATAGGA
>Ga0155077_1067_pt4 | contig 16401 bp, 18 predicted proteins | sample RifCSPhighO2_01_FD_106045 | JGI IMG/M metagenome (GOLD analysis project Ga0155077, IMG submission 106045) | Omnitrophica WOR_2 bacterium RIFCSPHIGHO2_01_FULL_48_9
CTTTATTAGGATTATTAAACCGGGGAACAAAACCAACGCTGTACGCTGTTCCGGTGCTGGAAGAAATAGGATTATGGGAGTCAACATGAACCGCCGTGAAGGTAAATCCGCTAACCAGAGGGTTCCCCTGTCTATCCTGAAAGGCCTTGCGGACCGCCGCAGCCGTATTTTCAGCAGTATAAAGTTCATGAGTAAATAACCCCCAGAGATCCTTTTGAACATCTTTATGAAAGGTCAATGCGTAATCCGAACCGATATGAAAGACTTTACCGAAACCAGGAACTTTTTTAACCGTGCGGGTATAGGCCTTTCCATTTCCGGTCCTAAAGGTATAAATTTTCGTTTCATACGGGACGGATCGGCCACTTAGAGGATCAATATACTGAGTCAACGATCCCCGTGGGATTTTGATGGCGTAGATGGTTGGTATTTGCAAATTTTTTGCAACGACATTCAAGGATGTCCCCTTCCCCAACTCGTCCCATTTACTAAAGATAGTCGGTAAAGTTAATTCGACCGCTCCACCGACCATTGTACGTTTGACTTCTCCGGTAATGGGATCCTCATCAGAAATGGCTACAGTTACGACCTGACCTTGGCTATACATGGGCACATGGATTGACCCAAAATTGACCGCCAGAGTGTCCTTGGCCAGAGACGGGCCATTGAGGTGAGAATTAAAAGAAGCCGTGGCATAGATCGGCTGAGAATTTTGCAGCTGTACAGCCTCCTTATAATTTTTAGGGGGGTTTTGTACAATCTCTATTAATGTCTTCCACTCATACAGAGATTGAAAGCCTGGTCCTTCAAAGGGGAGGATTTTTGGGTTAAGTTCAGCTCCTTTAAAATTTTGCAAAAATGGGTATTTGACAGCAACTGCGTCTCCTGCAGTCCAGTTTGTTTCGAAATAATAATTATAACCGGCAGCCAAATTGCTAAAATGATTTCGCTGCTCAACGCTCAGAGAATTCCAGACTTCCTCCATATCCTGACACGTGCCGTCAAAATGACGGGCCATATCAACCATAACCGGTGTGGGCATCTTTCCGCTGGGGATCGGCAATAGCCTTCCACGTTCGTCAAAATCGACCGCCGGGGGTCGATAGAGATAGGCCACCCCATTTAAAATGTTGTAGTTTTGTCCATTTTCATGACGGCTATAGTTGCAGTCCCGGGCTATCTTGGCCCCCAATCTGTCCGGCATGGCCTTAGCATAACCGTATCCCAGAGCAAAAAATTTATCAGCGTCGTTATCGGCACTTATATAGAGTGTTCCTTCGTTTGTAATTTTAAGTTGTGCTTCGGCAAAGATAGGGGTTGGGAGAAATATAAGAGAAACGCTGAGAGCAAAAAATAGTAACCCGTAAATACGAAAATCATTATATTGAAATTTATCCTTCACTCTGACCCTCCAAAAATAAAAAACCGGCCTACCTTTGGTTTGTTGATTATTTTCGGTAGCCCGGCCACCCCGACGTTACATCGGGGCCACGTGGCTTTGCGTCCCTGTCTCTCGACAGGTTTGCCCTTTCGTCTCTATATTAAAAGCTTAATCTATAAAATTGAGGGTAACAAGGGGGGAAGGCGTCCGACAAGAAAACGTTTGCAAGAAAGTTCTCAAGAGAGGAAACAAAAAGGGGAATATTAAGGGAATATTTTGAGGGTAATGTCTCTGCTAAGCTGCCCTTTCACTCACTACACAATTTCTTATACTCTTTGATCTTAGCCTCGGTTATTTTTTTATCCCGGACAAGTTTCTCCATAATACGCCGCGCGTTCTCTAAGCTCGGCAGATCCGTACCGACAAGAAAAACCCGCTGCGGCGTATCATCAATGACAACCTTAACGCCTGTTTCCTGTTCAAAACAGCGTATATTTCTGGCGTCGCGGCCGATGATCTCCATTTTAAAATCGTCGCGCTCTAATAGTACGGATATTTTAAGATTGTCCATGATTGTCCTTGATTGTCCTTATTGACGCACATTGCCTTCACGGTCGTATATCACCGTGCCTCCGTCAGGTCTGCTCCCGGTAACCGACCGCAATTTTCCATCTTCATAATACGTTCTTGTTTCCCCCGCAGATTCGCCATTCTTAAAATGGTACTCAGCCATCAGGGTTCCGTCCTTATAATATTGTTTAAAGATACCATCATAATTTCCGTCCTTATAATTCTTTTCTTCATATAACTCACCGGTATCATAATACGTCTTTTCCGGCCCGTTTTTCTTATTGTTCATAAATGACGTCTCGACCCTTTGCCCCTGAGCGTCATTTCTCACCTGGACCCCATCTACCTGAATAGGGCGATCTTTCTTATATTTGGCTTTATATAAATATTCCCTAAGGTCATGGGTAATATCCTCTTCATTGCACTGACACTGGATGGCCTCATAGATAAACGCATAGCCGTTTTTATTAGCATATTCTCTTATCATATTGTCCATATCATAAATGTCTTGAATGGTTCCGGACTTAAGATATTTTTGAGTTTCTTCAAAGGGAGTATTTTCATCAAACCCAAAATAAACAATCGCAACGCCGTTAGCCATAGCTTTCTTTGTAAAACTTTTATTGTCTGAAACAAAAAGATATTGGTACGCCGGTTTAGAACCGTATTTAGGATCATTGACCATCTTCATTTCCGGGCCGGTCATCTGCTGACCGGTCGCAGCTTTAAAAATTCTTGGACCGAACTTTTGACTATCGACGGCTGTTGCGGTGAATTCATATCCTTTCGGCGAAAAATTACAGGAATATTGAAACCCTTCGATGGTCTTACCGCAACAATCTTCAAAAAGATACGGTGGATTGGCACTGACCAAATCGGAAATACTCGCCGGATAGCGGCCTTGATTGGCGTTGGCAAACATTTCCGCTGCCCCAGATAATCCGCGCAAATTGCTCCCCACGCCCGCTTCAGCGGCTAAGGACAAATCCGACATCAACAGGTCAGCCTCGCTCCGGCCATTTCCAGAAGCAACAAGAAAAACAAAAATTAAAATAGTGATGTTTCTTACCTTAAGATACAGCATTTTCTTTCTCCTTTTATTTAAAGTCCTTCCCCTGAATGAACTTACTCATCCATCCCGAAAACATCGTCTTATAATAGCGGTACCATTCGCTCTGAAATCTTTCTTCGGGGTCATATTTTAATTTGAGTTTCAGATTTCCGGGGACGCGCACTCAATTTTCCAAGCCGCATACCCCCCCTCTCCTTTTCTCTCAAAATCTGAAATGCACAAAAATACGTCCGAAATTCTTGTCGTCCTTCTCGATCCGATGATACAGCGCACGGATATGTTTCTGGTCCAAGAACCGCAGCACGTTCTTCTTGAGCTGGCCGCTTCCCTTGCCCGGGATGATCTCCAGGAGCGTGATCCGTTTTGCGACGGCTTCGTTGATGATATCGTTCAGGCTGCGGTCAATGTCGCGCCCTTTATTAAAGATCTCATGCAGGTCCAGCGTCAATTTTGCCAATGCGATTCCCCTTTCTTACGATGCGAATGTAGTATTATCACTTGCCTCATTTATGGCAGGGGATTCTGCTGCTTAATAATCTTTATTATATTCAATTCTTTCTTTTAGTCCAGATTTATGCGGAAGATAATCCTGAGCCTCATCTCTGGCGCAGAATTTTTTATTGAACCGAATGAAGAAAGCGGTTTCCCCAAAACACCCTTTCTGTATATCCAATGGCTCCTTTATAGACTATACTTTATGTGATATCTTTTAAGAAATATTTATACCTAAAGGAGCCTCATGTATTTTAAGAAATTGACCGTTCTGACCTGTTTTCTTTTTATCCTTAGTATTCCCGCCGCCCACGCACAAACCATTCTCAAAGACAATCCTTGGGATATTACCCCTTACGTTCACCGCTATGACTGGAAAGAAACGGTCAACGGTGGGGTTTTCGATTACGGGACAACGGTCGAGATCAGGGACCCTAACGGATCTCCGGACGACACGGTTACCGTCAGATATTTCAGCGATTTTTATGAAATAAGTTTTAAGAATAAGAAAGATTATTTACCCCTCCAGCCGCTCATTAAAATCACGACCGGCCCTTATCTTACGAAGGCGGTTCCTGCCCACGTAGAAATGTTCCCTGCGGTAGGTCCTTGCCAGGGGGATTGTGCCCTTCCTTATAATAATGCTCTTCGCTGGGATCGGCTCGAAAAACGATTTGGAAATTATTATGTGGTTTACGATGTGACCGGGACATTGATTCTCGCTTACATAGTCCCGGAAAACATCATCATTCCCGATGTGAGTAATCCTGGAAAATTTATGGCCATCCATCCTAACGGGTTGGGGGTTTTTGTTGCCTCAAGTCAGCTTCCGGTCAAGGAGCAGGAACATTTCAAAACTTTGGAATCGCTTATGGGTCTTCCGCCGGGAAGCATTGCGCTAAGCAATAAAATTTATAGCGATGACCTTAATAAATTTAAACTGCCCCCGGATACCTTGGGAAGAGTGCCGTTTTTTGGCGTGCCGGGTAAATTTAATTACGGTACAAACGGAAAAAATTGCATGGTTCTGGTTGTTTTTATCACGGGATTAGGCAACGATGCGACCGCTTGGAAAGATTTTGTCGCATGGGCTACGCAGACAGAAAGCATGTCGTGCTTTGATTTTGTCCTGTTTCCGTGGGAGGGAAACGAAGTTTCGGACGAGATCTCTGACAAGTTAGTCACATTTATAAGGGAGAGCCTGAAGAACATAGACCCGATGCAGATCAGGCCTTATAGAGAAATCGCCGTCGTCGGATGGAGTTTTGGCGGTGTCGTCGCCGCAAAAGCCGCTTCAAAATTAGACAGTGTGGTCAAAGAATTCAATATGCCTATCCGTGTGCACACCTATGCGACACCGCTTTTAGGCAAATCCTTTGATGGATTCAATTCTTTGGGAAATAAGTATCCCATGGGCAGCGCCATTACGACCATGATCAATTGGTTCCTGTCTTTTAAACCATGGCAGGAAGTGACTGATGGATTCGGTCCTTATAAACGTCCAGAGTCGGTTAAGGTGGTGCATTGGTACACGACGGATGCAAACTTTCAATCCGGCGACGGAGTCCTTTCCGGGCCGTCGCAAAATAATCCGGTAGAGGGAAGCAAGGCTGAGCATCTTTTTGCCGGGCCGGACACGCATACCAAATTTTATTTAAATCTGCCGTTGATGTTAAAGGCCTATCATACTTGTGCATTCAAATGTGTCATTGGCGGGGGGTCGAATGAAACTTTACGTCCGCCGCCCCAGACGGATATTACTATAACCTACACTACTCCGACTCCTCCAGCGACAAACGAAATACCCCCGGCGATCACAGAGACAGAAGGCCCGCCACCCCCTTATCTTTGTAGAAAAAATGCTACTTATAGAGAACCGCAGTGCCAAAACGACGCGGAGTGCAATCCGGCTAATCCTACAGATCCGGTTAAAATATGCGATGTTTTTTGTCAGTGTATCCCTAACCCTGCTTATTATTGCAAAATGAATAGTAAGCAATTGACTGAAAAACCGCAGTGCGATACGACTAAACTTCCAGCTCAACTTTGCGCCGACCCTAATAAAGAATGTGTCGGGTGTATGTGCGTGAGTAAATGCGGTAACGGTAGGATGGATCCGGGGGAACAATGCGATCCAAAAAATGTTCCGGATGGCTGTCCGACCACAAAACTCTGTACCTCAGAATGTATTTGCAAAGATGGCGCCGCGTTATATTAAATAAAAAAAACAATAAATGAAAAGAGGCGATTTCATGATCATGAAATCGCCTCTTTTACGTTACAAAAATTATTTCCTACAAATTTACTTTTTACGTCTGCGCAACAAGAATCCGGCTAACCCGGCACCGAATAAAGATAACGTGGCCGGTTCGGGGACAGGCGCTTGGCCAGGTTCACTTCCTGTGACGCGAAAGGCGCCCCGATTCCAGTCAGAACCTACATGCCACCCGTTTCCGTCCTCTGCGGTATGCGCCGCATATCCATTTGTACGGCTCACATTCCAGCCGATAACCGCATCCGGTCCGGTCGCAGAACCGACGACCCAATACAAATTGCCGTCGTTGAGCACCGGGTTAGATGCCGAGTTTGCGGTCAACCAAGTATAATACGTTCCTTCCGGAGGATTGCTGAAATGAAAGCTCTCCAAAAGACTGCCGGGCTGACCTCCGTTATCATTTACCAGCCAAAGATCAAATTCGTTAGGACCCTGAGAAAAAGTCACCGGAAGTTCTATCGAGTTCAGCGCATAAGATCCGCCTGTGACTGTGAACCCTGCAGCCTGATCATTATCAAAATCAAAAGGGGCTCCCTGGGTCATCAGCAGATAACTGCCTGATGTAAAAAAATTTTCTGTATTATCAAAAACAACGATCGCCTGCGCTTTTTGCGGTACAACAAGCACCGCCAAGCTTACTAAAAATCCGACCAAAACCTTTTGTATCGCCTTCATGACTCTCTCCTCGTGAATAATTTTTTGTGATCTTAAAATATTTACCCCCAAACAATAGCGCAAGTATAATCTCTGGCCTAAAATTTGTCAACGGGACATACCTAGACACACTCTCCCGGGCAAATCGCTCCAGAAAATCGGCAAAAAATCAGACCATTTCTTTAGGAATTATCTGTTGATGAGCCAGAGCGGCACTAAAAATAAAAGAATGATCGCGCCGATGATAATACCAACGGCAACTAACGGTGAGACAGCCTTGCCCGTGCCGGCAACGGGACGATGCTCAACTGAATTAAGATCGTTATCCTCTTTTCCTTTATCGCTACCGAACTTATAGATCCGCATCAAAATGTAGTTTAACTTCCGGTTAACATCACGACACCACAACAAAGCGATGATCAAAAGAATTCCCAGTCCCAAGCCCAAGAATCCCCAGGTGATAACAAAATTAAAGCCGGATGAACCCATTCTTATTTCTCCGTTTTCGACGCGGATTTTGCATCGTCCCAAGTGCGCTTTTGCGCGCCGCGGGATTTCCTCTAAATTATTTTCCTAATTTTTTAAAAGGGGTCAGCTCAGACCCTTTCTTTGGAAATCTAAAATAAAATCGTCCCTTTTTTTTGCAACCCCAAAAATCTCTTAGCGGTTCTTTACCTTGGGCTGCGGCTTAGCATAATCGGAGACCGTGCGGGTCACTGATCCCTTTTCATCATAATAGGTCCGGTCATAGCCCCCAGAGGCATTGAGCACATCTCTGTACTCCAGCTTTCCAGTGTTTTTGTAATAGACCACCCCCATCTCTTCGCCCCCGCGAAAGGTCCTTTCGACCACGACCTGACCGGTGTTTTGGTCAAACAGTTTGCAGACCCCGTCCTCGTAGCCTTCCTTATAAGAGCACATGTACCACTCCTTGCCGGTTTCATAATACCAGCTGGATCCTCCATCCTTCGTCCCGGCGACGTAATGCACCCGGCCTTTGACCTGCCCGTTCGGGAAAAAAACCTGGTAATCACCGTCAAGCTTGCCTTTTTTGTAATTCCTCTCAACCTTGACCTGTCCGCTGTCGTAATGCGTCTGCATCTGTCCGTCGCCATTGGCGAGAATGACCTTTTTATAAAACTGCGAGATATTCCGGAGTTCGGAAAGTTTACTTTCAGCGGATTTTGGGGACTCCATTTGTTCATTATAAGACTCCCCAGCGGCCGGCGAGGCCTGCCGGACATCATAACCGCCCTGCTTATTTTTGACGGCAAAAATAATGTACCCACCGCCTTCTTGAAATGAATGGCCACTGCATTCAAAACGGTAGGCCGTGATCGTCCCGCGAGCGTTTCCTTTCAAAATCTCAACGATCTTGAATCGTGCTCCCTGAGTTGTAGAAGCGTAATGATCACTCGTCTTGGTCACGCCGGAAGCCTGCCCTATGACAACGATGTCCGCCTCGAGAAAATCATCCATCTGGTCATCCCCGAAACGACCACAGAGGGCAGATGCAGAATGACTGACCGCCAAGCAAAAAGCAAACACCATAAAGAATTGGATATAAACTTTTTTAAAGTTCATCGCTCCTCCCTCCCAATGCTCATTAAAAAGGAAAAAGGGACTTGACCCCTTTTTATGACCAAAAGAATTCCCAGTCCCAATCCCAAGAATCCCCAGGTGATAACAAAATTAAAGCCGGATGAACCCATTCTTATTTCTCCAATATCTTAAAAAAATCAGACCATTCTTTCATGGCACCGCTTTTAGTCTACTAAGAATTAAATTCTTGTTATTATTCCAATACGCTATAGCCTCATCAAAGTCAAATACGGTAGCTGGATTCTCTTTGCTTGGAACTGGAGATATCCTCTTAAAGTCTGGAACTAAACTTCTAAATGAATCCAATGCGGTTTTACTAACCACGAGAAATTCCTCCCTAGATGTCATTCTATCTAATAAAGCGCCAATAATTTTTTCCCAATCAAGATTTCTCCCTGACACCTCATTGGTTTTTTTAAGCACCTCACTTGTAGTAAATCGCAGCAAGTACGCCACCTTGGCCTTTGTAACCCATAACGAGTGCTCTCTCTGATCATAAATACTTTCTATATTGTTAAACTGTTCCGTTTCATATTCAGTGCAATTGACATTGGGTTTACACAAAGGTATTTTTTTAACAAAATCCTCGGTATTTAAAAAATATAGCTGGAAAGATAGGATTCTTTTCTCAAAATAGCTTCGTTCAAGTGTATCCATTGTTTCATTCTTTGCTTTTACAAGACTGCTATAATACAACTTATCTGACTTGGCATCTTGCTTTAAATTATCAATGCGCTCAACGACATTACCAATATCCCTTTCTATGTCTTTATTCTTAGATGCCACATCCTTAAGAAGGCCTAAAGTTAATGGGAAAGCCAATATAATGACCAAAGATCTAATTGTATCAAGCCTCTTCTTATCGACTTGAAAACATTCTCGAATTTCTGATATGAAGACTGGGGATAAGGTCCCCATAATAAAAAAACAGAAAAAAGCACTAGATTTTTATTATTCGAGAAAAGATGATTCCAAAAAAATAAGAACAAAATGACCAAAACTAATACATGTAATTTTAAATTGGGGAGTCTCGAGTCTTTTATTGGGATTTCCAAAAAAGATTTTATTTTTAGCGACGCACAGACTCCCACAATATAAAACAAAATTGCTAAAAGTCCTTCAATCATCCACATACCCTCTTCGCCCTTCTGATTTCGAGCAAAATGCTATTTAAATAAATCTCCGTTTCTCGTGAGTCACATCCTCCAACGGTTTTCAAAACCCAATCTTGAAAAACTTATTAAACGCCGCGAACTTCCAAATCCACAATCCCGAGAGAACGACCAGCGGGATCGCGATGAATTTGACAAAAATTTGAAAGGCGAGGTATTGCGAAAATGGCGAATAGATGTAGCAGAGAAGAAGCAATCCGACAGTAAGATGGAACCAACGCAGAATGGTACGGATATTAGATTGCAAAATTTTTATTTGGCTTTCAGCTTACAGCCTTCAGCCTTCAGCAAAAACCATTAATTCCTACTTGCAGCAAGTAAAGCTGATAGCTGACGACTGATAGCCGATAACTTATTATTGTTTTTCTTTGAGCTCCGTCCCGTCCTTCGGGCAGAACTGGTCGTTGGTATTGTAGGTCGCACCGCAAACCGGACAAAATTTATCAGCCATTTTTTCGGCAACGATGATCCCCGTAATAGCCCCGGCTGCCGCGCCGATCGCCGCTCCTGTCCCGGCATTACCGGACTGGTTGCCGATGATCCCGCCTAACGCGCCGCCGCCGATAGCACCCACCGCCGCGCCTTTTGTGGCGGTTGAGCAGCCTGCCGTTAACACAACCAGCATCGCTAAAACTAAAAAATGTCGCATAACTTTATACTCCTTTATCTATTTTATTTCTTTTTGCCGCCGATGACAAAACTGTCTTTGTAATCCGCCTGCACCTTGGGCAAATATTCATCCGCCTGCGCCTTTGTCTGAAACGGTCCCACATTCACCCGATACCAGGTCCCTTTTTCACCCATATCCCGGGTCACGATATACGCCGCATGGCCTTTGGCTTGGACTTTTCCTAAAGATTTCTCGGTGGCAGCTTTGTCCTTGGACGACAACACCTGGATCGAATAGTCGCCGCTTACGACCGGGGCTGCCGGTGCCGTCACCGTGGCCGGTCCCGGAGTCACTGCCGGCTGAAGCGCCCTGGCCGAGACAGCTGCCGCGTTAAACTTTGAGGGGGCCGGTTTGGCCGCAGCCGGTTTTACGTTCGCCGCCGCAACCGGAGCCGCGGCTGCCGGGGCTTGCGCCTGCGGACCGTCCACAAACTCATATTCAATATTCTGGTCTTCGGTCGCAACTACCTCTTCCGGAAAAATTTCACTTAAAGGGATCGTGTCTGATTTATCGCCGTGATAATTGAAGGCGATCAGCGTAACAATCACCACCCCTATGACAATCACCCATAACATCCATTGATTTTTTTCGCTTCCCATAAAAGTTCCCCTCCGAATTTTCTTAAAAAATTAAAAATCTTTCACTGGTTTGTATTATGGCAAAAAGGCTTTGTTTGTCAATACAAAACAATGCCCTTGCCTTACCTTTTCTCGTTGACGATTTTTTCCAACCGGTCCAAACGGCCGGAAATTTGCTTCAAAAATTCAATAATGATCGCGTGCGTGTACTGCGGATCGATCCCGACGCCCGAAGTATTGGATTGGATCACGTCGATCGTTTCCTGATAATCGCTTTTAGGTTTTTTAAGCGGATTGGAAGATTCCATGAAAGCTCCTTTCAAAATTCATCGTCCCAGGCTAAGGTTACGATAGTCGTTTCGGCATTCGACAACGGTTTTCGTCAAAACACGTCGCCCTTGAACGGCCAACGAAACGGGCTGCGTAGCCCCAACCGAACAACATTCTACTGGATCGGTTGATACCACCCAAACGTATATCCGGGGGTATTGGTCAGGCGTCCGATCCTGCCTGTCCCTGGCTCCAGAATCAAGATCCCGTGGGTGCTGTGTCCCATGATCACATAACGGCTGCCCGGCAGCCAGCGCAGGTGTCCCACCGAAAGGATCCCTCCCTCAAACTGATAACGCTTAAATTCGCCCGGAAAAGGAACGCGCGGCACGCGAAACAGCCGCTTCCGCCACCAGCGGTTCTTAATATAATAGAGAAAGTCATCCGCGTCGATGCCCAGCCGCGACCCCGTGTCCGAAACCCAGTCATAATCCCGCGGGCCGGAACGGTTGAAAGAAAACTTGGCGCCCTCCCAAAAAAGCTTGATGCCGCGGGCCTCGACATCCAGCCGCGCAATGTCCATTTCTTTCGTGAGGATCTCTGCCACTATCTCCACCTCGAATGTCGCCAGCGGAATTTTGCAGATCTTGATCTTGTGCGGATACGGGTAACGCGAGGTATCCATGGATTCGGATTTAAAAAAGTAAAGATTCTCGCCGGCCATATCCCAATACAAAGACGGGATCTTTTGGGCCAGTTTGTGCAGCGGATGCTTCTCTTTGCTTTTCAGATCATAAATATTAAATTGGGTGTGCGAAGACACCTTAGACCACTTGGCCACTTCATAGCAGAACTTCCCGCTGTCCGGGGACCAGCTGACCCGGCCGATGACACCGTTCAGCTGCAAGGCCGGATCCGACGCGGGAATAGAGTCGATCAAGACACTCTGCCGCGAATCCCGGTGAAACAAATGCAGCTCCCGCTCGGTGACGATCACCAGGAACCTTCCGTCCGGCGAAAAATGGTATTCCCGGATCTTGTCCGGCGCCTGAAAAATTTCCCTTTTATTCGCGCCGTTGGCGTTGATGGAAAGCAGACTTTTATCGGAAATAAAATAGATCACCAGGTCCTCTTTGACCCAGTTCGTCGTCGGGGTAAGCCGCTGGCCGAAAGTTTCGGCGCTTTTGTGCTGGTAATTCAGCCAGTAAATATAGCCGGACAAAAAGATCATCGCTATTTGCCCCACAGTAACCAGAAACAGCATCACCCCGGGGATCAAGGTCCGCGGTTTGTAATTGGAGACAACCTGGATCTTGACCAGCACCCAGATAATGACCAGGCACGCGACCCAGGTCGCATTGAACCAGACAAGTATCTCAAAATTGTTGCTGACAAATTGAATGAGTTTTTCTATCGTCATCGCTACCTTGTCGTGGTCCGTTGAAAAGCCGTTAGGATGATCTTGCGGATGAGTTCTTCGTACGCCATTTCGATCTTGCCCGCGGATTGGGCCATTTCATCGATCCGGGCGATGCACGGGTTGGCGTTAGGCTCGATGATATAAACTTTTCCCTCGGAAGTGACGCGGATATCAAAACGCACATAACCGTCCAAATCCAGCGCCCGGAAAGCCCGTTTGCAGACATCGGTAATCTCTTCCTCCACACCGTCGGCGAGTTTGCCCGGAAAAACACTTTTGATGCCCCAGCGGTCGCGGTAATCGTCGTCCCATTTGGCCTTATACGTGGCAATGCGCGGTTCATCTTCGGGAAGCTGGCCGAACTTCAGCTCGCGCGGCGGAAAAACCGTTAATTTTTTACTGCCCAAAACGCTCACGTACAGTTCACGGCCTTCGACATATTCTTCGGCGATCGCATCCATGTTCATATTATCGTGAATGAATTTGATGCGCTCGATAAAAGCTTCCTTATTGTCCACGACCGAGGCCTGCGAGATCCCCCGAGAGGCTTCTTCGCACAAAGGCTTGATGACCACGGGGAGTTTCATCTTTTTGGGAAGCCAGACTTTTTTGCCGCGGTAAAACGTATAGAACCACGGCACCTTGATGCGGTGGAAACTCAGGATCTTTTTGCTCAAGGCCTTGTTGTTGCATAAAAATAAACTTCCCGTCGAGGCCCCGGTGTACGGAATGTTGAGCATCTCCAGGATCGCGGCGATATTTTTGTCCAGATGCGCCTTGTCCTGAAAGACCTCCACCATATTAAAGATCACATCCGGCGGGAATTCCTTGATCTCTTCAAACAACGGGGTCGTATCGTTATGGATCCCTAGAATCCGCACCTCATACCCGTTGGCCTGCAGCGCCTCCAGCACGTCCTTCTCCGTGTACATATTCTCCGGGTCAGCCATCTCTTCTTTGTAATCGTAGCCGCGCGGCTTTTGGTAGGGGCTGCTGAACAACAGCAAAACTTTTAACTTCTTTTTCATTTTTTCCTTTTATTTTTCTCGCCGCGGAACCAGCCCGTATAGAGATAGTTCATGACCAGCGCCGTCACGTAACTGGTCGTCCGCAGGATCACGACCGGCTCCGGGTCGACGGCCACCAGCTTCAGTTCCTGACAGCGTTTTTGGGTCGTTTTGATCAGCTGATTGATGATATATTTTTTTTCGCCGGTGTAAAAATTGACGCTCTTGACGATCTCGCGGTGATATTTTTCCAAAAGATCCGAGGCCAGCGGAAGCGTCTGGACGTCCAACCTGGATTCGGCAAAGATCTTTTTTAAACCGGCATCGTGAAAATCCGGAAAATCTTCGGCGCGATACTCGCGCTTTTTGCGGTAATAATTCGCCAGCGTTATCTTCAGCGTGGATAAGCGCCAAAATTTCTGCTGGTTTTTGACCAGCGGCGGCTGGCCATTGATCTCCTGCATGAGATCATCGACGTACTGCAGTTTTTCGAACGCGCCCCAGCCTTTATACTGTGTCCGCCAGTCAAGCCCCGGGGTGAACCAGACCGCAAAGGTCTCGACAAAATCTTCGTCGGGATGATACTGCGCGTAATTGCCGTCCAGATGACGGACAAAATTCTTGCTGTACGGCCGGAAGCGGAAGGTATCGCCGTAATCTTCCGATGGTGAACCGAAAAGTTTTTGCCATTTCTTACGTTTGTGGAGATTGTAAGCGTAACAGATCGCGTGCCCGGTTTCGTGGCGCAGGAGTTTCATGCACCAATTCTGGCCTTCCCCTTCGGCCTCGAGCATCATCTTGCGTTCCAACGCCGTGAGCCGCGGATGCGCCAGATAAAAAGGAATACCGATGACCGTTTCGTTCTGCGGGGTGAGCCATTCGTCGGCGAGATAACAGGAAGGCCGGAAGACGATCCCCTTGGACTGCAGTTCGCGGGAGAGTTCGCTGATGCACCCTTCCAGCCAGGTGCCTTCAATGGTGATCGGCAGGTCGCGGATGTGGAGATTGAGCAGCCGCTCCTCCGAGATCGTATTGAGATCAATGGGGCCATAAATGTTCGTTGAAGAAAAATTTTCTATTTCCATTCGTCTCCCCCGCTGTTTTGAAAAATTTTTTAAGCGATCTGTTCCTCTAATTTTTTCATCAGGCCTGTAGCTTCTTTGATCAAATCCGCCGGCAGTAATTTTAAAGATTCCGCGTCTTTTTGGAACGAACGGATCGCATTAAGCAGTTTGCGCACGGTCAGCTCGCTGCGTTTATCGCGCTCTTCCTCGGGATCCACGACCTTACGTTCTTTCATGAGCGCGACCAGGTCCTTGCGGATCAAATCGACATCTTTCCCGTTCTCGAAAATATCTTTTTTAAATTTTATATAATCGCTTTTGTTCAACTCTTTATTGTTTTTCGCCAAGCGCAAAAAATTGACGGCTTCGTAACCGGGCACCGCGACCGGCGACCGCGTCTGCGCAAATTCTTCCTTAAGATACGCCGGCTCCTCCTGCTCCAGGAAAAAATACGTTTTGAGTAGTTTGATCGCCAGGGGCTTCTGCATCCCCAGCTCTTCCTGCGTGTAATCTTCAAATTTTTCGTAACCCCAGGTGTAATACAACTTGTCCCGCCAGACAGAATATAAATGCTGCCCCAGGTTGACCCAGGAGGTTTTAAAATCCTTAGCGTACTGCAAAAGCTGTTCGCGCAAAGTATCGCTTAAGACATCCGGGATTTTTTTCTGTTTTTTCTCATCATACAACGTTGCATCATAGGGAACCATACGTCTCTCCGTTTCGTTATTAAAATTTTAATGCCTCTATTTTAACCTGTTGCGCAATTTTGTGAACAATATTTTTATGAATGGCTCCCGGCTGCAAACCCAAAGCATTGGCGGTGCCGGCGGCCACGGCCAGACGAAACGCTGCCAAAAAATCTTTAGGCTTTTCAAAAGCCGCGATAAATCCCGCGATGAACGCATCCCCGCAGCCCACCGCGTTCACGCATTTGATCTGCGGCGGCCTGGCCAGCCACAACCCTCGGCCGTCCGAGGCCAAAGCCCCCTTGGCGCCTAAGGTCACAAAAACATAGGGGATGTCCCGGCGTAGAAAATAACGGATCGCCTTCTTTAATTTCTCCAGGGAGTTGAGCCGCTGACGCAGGAGATGTTGGGTCTCTTCGCTGTTGGGTTTAATAAATAACGGCTTGGCCTGCAGCCCCAACGAAAAAGCACGGCCGTGGCTGTCCAGAAATGTTTTTACGTTTTCCCGTCGGGCAAGATGAAGTAGATCGCGGTAGATCGTCTCTGCGGTTCCGCCAGGGATCCGGCCGGATAAAACCACCCATGAACTTTTTTTGAGCAAGGCTTTAAATTTTTTTTTGAATTTTTCAAGGTCAGGCCGGCACAACGGCGCGCCGTCTTCCATCAAACGGTTCATGGTATTCCGGGAGACGTCCAGAATGGTCACGTTGGTTCTAGTAGGATCACAACAGGAAACAAAATCGTTTTTGATCTTCTCGCGCCGCAGTTCTTCAACAATAAATTGTCCGGTTATGCCGCCCAGCAGGCCGGTCGCCACGACGGGTGTCCCAAGACGCGTTAAGGCCCGCGCCACATTGATCCCTTTTCCGCCGGCGCACGAACGCTGCTCGCCAAGAATCCATCCCGGGGCGGTCCGGTGTTTCTTGACCTTAAAGATTTCATCGACCGCCGGATTGAGCGTAACGGTCAAAACAAAGTTCTTCATAAAAAATAGTTTCTTTCGGGCACTAAGACTGCTAGAATTACTCTAACGATTTTTAAGAATTATGAATCATTCATTTTAATCAAGCCTGTTGCAAATGTCCATCAGATATTTAGCGTCACAACAGTTGTCTTCCTCCCTCTTCCTGAAAATTGTCCTGGGCGGGTTTTTTTGCTGTTTCTCGACGGGCCTGCTCACGATCCCATCGGCTGAGGCAACCTCACTTCCCACCGCACGGCTTCGCATTCAGCAGGAAAAGATCAAACACAAAGACGGCGTTCTTATCTCCCGCCCCAAATCAGTAGATTTTAAGATCATCAACCTCATCCAAGTCCACAACATCCACTCGCTGGAAGATTATGCGCGCTGGCTGAAAGAAAATATTCATTACAAAAAGGATGAGAAAAAAGATCAGTGGGCGACTCCCGAGGAAACTCTCCGCAAAAAACGGGGCGATTGCGAGGATTACACTTTTTTTAATGCCGAGGTCTTACAGGTCTTAGGCT
>Ga0155077_1130_pt1 | contig 16119 bp, 21 predicted proteins | sample RifCSPhighO2_01_FD_106045 | JGI IMG/M metagenome (GOLD analysis project Ga0155077, IMG submission 106045) | Omnitrophica WOR_2 bacterium RIFCSPHIGHO2_01_FULL_48_9
GACATGGGATTATTCTACCCTTTAGGCGAGATAATATCAAATAGAGAGCAGTAGTCATGGTTTTTAAAACCCTGCCGGACCGTTTGGGCAAGAATCCGCTGCACGCCCTGCAGCGTTTGCGTGGCAAGGCGTTTTCTTTTGGCCTCGCGTAAAAACAGGTTAACGTCCTTGAGCATGTGCCGGGTGGAAAAATTGGGATTACGATAATCACGCGCCAGCATGCCGGGCAATTTTTTATCAAATGTCGGCGCGTACAAAACACTCTGGCGTAAAATACCCATAAAATCTTCAACCTTGACCCCCTGACGCTGCACAAACCCCAGGCTTAAAGCAAAACTGGAAATGAGCGAGGCGATCAGCTGATTGAGCGCTAATTTAAGCGCGGCAGCTTTGCCGACCGGGCCGATAAGTTGAGGCTGCGGGCCGAAACATTTTAAAAATTTCCGCCATTTCTTAAATTGCCGCGGGGTCGCCCCGGCCATTAAGAACAATCTGCCCTCGTCCGCTTCCCTGCGGCTGCCTAGAACCGGACATTCAAAATATTCCCCTTTATATTTCCTTATCCTGGCCGCAATGGCCGTACTTTCCGTCGAGGAAATAGTCCCCATCTGGATGATCGTTTTACCGACCAACGAAACATTCCTGCCGAACAAACATTGGTTGATCGCCTTGGCATCGGCGAGCATCAAGACCACACACTGCGCCTCACGCACCGCTTCAAAAGCCAGCCGGACAACTCTCGCCCCCTCTTTTCTTAACGGCGCGGCTTTTTTACTGGAACGGTTATAAACCGTCAGCGCATGCCCGGTCCGCAAAAGACGCAGCGCCATAGGATAGCCCATCAGCCCTGTTCCCAGCAAAGCAACCCGCATTGTTCCTCCTCACCTCAACAAAACATAAAGACTCGCGACGATGACAAAAACGAACAAGAATATTCCCATCATTTTCGTATTGCGAATTTCCTTTTCAAGGGAGATCGGCTCAATACGCCAATTGATCATGGCATAAAATTTTTTCTGAATCTCAAATGTCTTTAAAGGATAGCGGATGATAAATAGTCCGAAGCAAACGGCTGACAAGGCAATAACAAAAAAGATAATATTGACTGTTATGGATGACATGGCGGGCCTGAAAAAAAAGGTGCCGACAGAATTATATTTTTTTCTGGAGACTGCGTTCCAGCAGATCGACTTCCAGTTCTGCCTGCTTGAGGTCCAGCTTGTATATTGCGCGATACGCCCGGATCGCCATAGCGCGTTCTCCGCTTAAAAGCAAACGTTTAATATCCTCAATGTTGGGTTTGCGCTGGGGAGGATAGATCCCTTTCCGGCGGGCCTGATCGAGCAGCCAAGCAAAAGCGGTCCGGTTTAAAAGGAGAAGACACAAACCCACGACAAGAATGGTTGCAAAAATTGTTAAAAATATTTGCAACATTAAATAGGCGCTTCCTCTGGCGGCTTATCCTCGCCGGTAACTTTACGCGTCCTTTTCAACACCTCTTGAACCACTTCCAATAGAATTTCCATTTTAAAAGGTTTAGCCACATAATCATCCACGCCATAGGCCTGAGCCAGGGCCTCGGCCCCTTTGACATCCGCAAGCTGGCCGCGGGTTTTGACAATGGGACTATTCGGCAGCCATTTAAACTCGCCGTTTTTCTTCTGATAAACCATCTCTCCCTTGCCGCTCACGATGATAATCGGAGTTTTACGGAACTCTGAATCCTTCTTTTTTAAACGCAAGGCCAAGTCCGAGCCGTTGCGGCCGGGCATCACATTATCAAGCAGAATCAAATCCGGACGGTGCTGACTGACCAAGGCCTCGCCGCCCTGGGCGGTATTGCTGGTGACAACCGTGTACTCCCCGGTCTTCTCCAGATTAACTTTAAGCATTTCGCACAAATCAGGTTCATCGTCAATAACAAGAATTTTGATCGCCATAGTAGACCTCCTCCGATGTTTTCTAAAAATTTATTTTGAAATCGGAGTCCCGACAACATTAAAAGGCAACTCAGAAAACGTCGGGACCTATAATGGAGCCCCACGGCTAAAGCCGTGGTACCTTTATTATGACCCGTCTTCGCCAAAATGCTTTCGCGTTTGGCTTCGCCGGGTTCATCCGCCCTATCTAGATAAGGGCGAACATCCGCCGAAGCCGCATTACTATTTTCGCCTTCCTCCACGGGCAAGCCCGTAGTTTCCGGCGTAGGCGGATGAAGTACTTTTTTATATTAGCACAAAGGCCATTTTCCTTAAAGAGCCATTCCCAAAAATTTCGTCCTTTAATCACTTTCTAAAACACGTATGAAAATGATACACCACAATGCCGAAGGCGACAACGACATTCAGGGAATTCTTGATCCCCTGCATCTCGATCTCGACCGCGGCATCAGCGAGCGGCAACAGCTCATCGGATATCCCGCCGATCTCATTGCCGATGACCAGACACGTCGGTGCCTGCGGCTGAAACCGCTCATACATGACACTGTCCTCGGTCTGCTCCAAAAGGACGATCTGGTAATGCTGCTGCTTGAGTTTTTTAATGACCGAAACAATATCTTTTTGATACTCCCACGCAACCCGCTCCTCGGCACCGAGCGCGGTCTTGGAAATCTCTGACTGCGGCGGATAGCCGGTGATCCCGCACAGCCACAACTTTTCGACCCCTGCCCCGTCGCAGGTACGAAAAATCGACCCGACATTGTGCAGGCTGCGGATATCATTGACCACGACACACAGCGGCAACCGCGACTGGGTGGCCTTGCTCAATTGACGTTCGACAATTTCTGTATGAGTTAATTTACGCATTTTTCTTGGAATTTTCCAACAGTAAACAGGCCAGCAGCATTCCCATAAGACATCCTAAAACCGAAAAAATCCGCCACGTATTGGTGAACATAATGAGTGAAAAACATAAAGGCGCAAACCGGCACACAAAACGTGACGGTAAAAACGGCGAAAGCACCAGCAATCCTTCCATCCCGATAACCGCCCGCGAAAAAACCATGGCCACCCCCTGCAGCTGCTCGGCGTTGAACGTCTGTTTGAGCCGGGCCGCCCACCAAAGATTGTTCTCAATAATGTGCGTGTGATAAAACACATCGCCGTGCCAATATTCCGGCGTCAATTTTCCCATAAACCCGCCCAAGAAGATCATCGCGCAGAGACACTGGGCCAGCACCACAATGTGCAGTTTGAATTCGGCCTCAGCACGCTTAAGATTTGCTGCCAGCCAAAACAGCCAGACCGCGACCCAGAACGAGACAACAAAAGTCGCATCGTTATGCGTATTCATGTGCCAGCTCATCAAAAGAGAACTGACCAGCATCACCACACTGGCCGACAGATAGGCGCGCGGGTCTTCTGTCATAAAAATGATCAACGCCGCCACCGGCAAGAGATAAACGGTTTGCGAAATAGCCGCATCCTGCAAAACAAAAGGAAAGAACGAATATTCCAAAGGATAACGTACGGCCGTGGACCAGAGGTATTCATAGTAAAAAGTAATTTTACAATACCAACCGGCAAGCCAGAAGGCCGCGGCCAGGCGAAAAACTTTTATGTTGAGAAGGCTCGGATTCTCTCTCGACTTCATGGCAAACGCTCCAGGCGGAGCCCTTGCGGGTTTCCTTTCAGGATAAACGTCGAATAAAAATTCCGGCCGCGGTAACCTGACCGCAGATAAACATAATAAGTCCCCGTGCTGAAATTCTTGCGGTGCACACTAAAAGATATTAAGCGTAAGGGATGGTGGTTGACCCACCCGTGAAAAGCGCCGCCGGACAAAGGCTCTTTTCCCTCCAGCACCGCGGCGGTGAGCGGCTGGTAGCTGATCCAAATTTCATTCCCGAAGTTATACATGGACGGAATGAGCTGCAAGGCCGCCCATTGAAAGAAAGACGCCGAGCGCAGGTGGAATTTCGCCACCATCGCGTCCTGGGTTCGCGGGACCCAAGGCAGGGTGAAAAGAAAAAGGCAGATCCCGGCCATCACCCCATACAAGAACTTTGTTCCCGGAGCGCTTGTTTTGGACAGGCTCTGGAGGGCTTTGACCAGCGGTAAGCGGGCAAGGGTATTCTTCATAACCATTCTTATTCTATCTGGATTTTTGGAAAATAAAAGAGAGGGGATAAAAAAGAAGCAGGCCTGCTAAAAGCAGGCCTGCTCACGACTGATGGGCTCCATCACAGGTTATTTCTTGTGATATCTATCAAGATATTTGGCGGCTGCGTCTTTGCCCCCTAGCCCGAAAGCCAGAGCATAAGCAAACACCACACCGGCAAACAAGATATCAAACGTTTTACCTGCGAGGAGTGACCCATAGCCCAATTCCTCTAAGGAAATTGTGACGGCATAAAAGATGATGACCCATCGGCTCAATCGTTCCAAAAACTTGACATTAGGCAGATCGATCACATGCGCGGTCGCGCTAACAATCTTAGACACAACCTTCGCAAGGATGAAACCTAATACCAAGACGATGACCGCAGAAAAAACTTGCGGCACATACGAAAGTAACCGATAGAACATGTCTGACATGCCCGTTAGGCCGATCGTCTCAACCGTCATAAATACAAACACTCCGATAAGGATCAAATAGATCAGCGAACTGACCATATCACTTAAGGAATGCTTAATCCCACCTTTATGGAATAGATCAGACAATCCCACCATATCGGTGATCTTGTCTAACCGAACTTCCGTGAGTATGCGGTGAACCAAATCGCGCAGAATCTTGGACACCACTATACCAACAATCAGAAGAAACATTGCGCTGACCAAAGTGGGGACAAATCCGGCGACTTGACCTAACATTTCCTTCAAAGGACTGATAAAAACAGCATTCAAGGTCTCCATATTTTGTTCCCCTCCTTTCCCCAGCAATTTGCCCTTAAGCTATACCCAAGGGCGATATTATGAAATAGTTATAAGCCAGACAAAGTTTTTTTGCCTGGCAAATTACACGCAATTTCCATAACCCTTTGCAACTCCATCTACTTTAACTATAGCATGCGGCGAGGGGCTAACAAGACCTTCCCGGGGATGATAAGAAAACGTTTTCTTTTCAATAAGAAATAACACAACCTATTGTTAGGCATTAGGTTATATTATGGGAGGACAACGGACTACATGCAGAAGGGGTTGACAGACTATGAAAGAAACTTAGCGGCGGCTCCAATTTTCGACTGTGCCGTGGGAGGCATTGACTTCTATCATGAGGAAAGTGTTTTTGTAGAATTTGAGCCGGGATCGCTCTTTGCTGGGGAAATACACCTGCCAGATCCAATGGGGATTGCTGCCCAGGGTGAGCTCTTTTTTGATCTTGGCAGGTTTAGCGATAACAAACTCATCCTGCAGATTCTCTCTGTTGGCAAACTCTTGGGCGATACGGGCCGCTTCTTTACTGCTGATTTTGGGGGAATTGGGGCGTGCCGCTTTCTGGGTTGTAACGCAGCCTACCAGCACTGTCAGCAGCACCATAAAAAATATTTGTTTCATCCGGATCATTATTTTCCCTGTTCCTTACCAGAAGGCTGGTCCGTTTTCTTGACCCTTTCCCGGTACATGAGTTTCCAGGGATTCAGTTTAAGATCATAACTCATTTCATCAAAATTACGCGTGGCAGAATTCACATTCGCGATGGTTTCATCAATCAGCAGTTTATTCACCTGCAGACGTTCATCGACGTTCACCGAGATCGAGGCGATATGTTTGGAGGCGACCTGCATGTTCGCCAAGATCTCATCAATGTTCTCGGCATTGATCTTCAGGCGGTCATTGATCTGTTGGGAAATCTCTTTCAAATTGGCGGCGATCACTTCCCCGTCTGCCAGGATCTTTTCAAAATCAGCCGGTTCTTGGCCCACGATAAGCGCCCCGGGTTTTAAATAATCCTTGGTCGAATCTCCCAGGGTCAGGCCGACATATTTTTCGCCGAATAAGCCCATATTCTTGACAAAGGCCTTAGCGCCCTCATGGATCTTGGTCTCACCGAAGATCGAAAGGGTTAATTCCATCTTGCTGTCCTCGCCATAAGCAATACGCATATCCTTGACCGCCCCCACTTCCATCCCGTTCAAACGCACCGGGGCATTTTTGTCCACCCCATCGATATTATAAAAATGCACTTTCAGCTCATACCCTTTGACCGAGACGCGGTAATTCCCGGTCTTAAAGGTCAAAAAGGCCAACACCACCAGGACTCCGGTGACCATAATGCCGATTTTGGTTTCGTTAGTAAATTTCATAAGAGCTCCTTTTATAAATTAAAAGTTAAAGCTCAAAGGTCAAAACTGTTGTGTCGCTTTGCGACACCTTAATTTTACGTTTTAACTTTTGCGTTTTGAGTTTTTAAATTATTCCACATAATTGATCGGGCCCTCGATCTCGCCCTTAATAAACTGCTGAACGATCGGGTTCTTCGAATTCTTAATTTGCTCCGGGGTCCCGACTTCCAAAACCTGCCCTTTGTGCAGCATCGCCACCCGGTCCGCGATGCGGTACACGCTCTCCATGTTGTGCGTGACGACGATTGAAGTCAAGAGCAGTTTTTTGCTTAGATCCACGATCAACTTGTCCACGATAGCGCAGACCACCGGGTCCAGCCCGGAGGTCGGCTCGTCATAAAAAACCACTTCCGGATCCATAGCAATGGCCCGCGCCAGACCCACCCGTTTTTTCATCCCGCCGGAAAGCATGTTGGGCATCAAATTTTCAAATCCGTGCAAACCTACCAGGTTCAGCTTCATCCCGACAATGACCTTGATAATTTTGGCATCCAACTGGGTATGTTCCCGCAGCGGCAAACTCACATTGTCTTCCACATTCAAATAATCCAGCAACGCCGAAGACTGGAACGACATTCCGAACCGGCGCTTGACCTTTTCTTTTTCATCCTCGGTGAGGCTCGTCACATCTTTTCCGTAAAATAAAATCTTTCCCGCATCCGGCCGGATCGCCCCGGTCATGTGCCGCAGCAGAGTGCTCTTGCCGCATCCCGACCCGCCCAGAATGACAAAAATCTCTCCCTGATAAATATCTAAACTCACCCCGTCCAACACCCGACGGCCGTCAAAAGATTTCGTGAGGTTCTGCACGGAGATGGCAACTTTTTTTTCTTGAGAGACCATAATAAGGAAATCCCGCGTCGTAAAAAACCACTCCTGGGATGAGGAGCCGCAGGATCAGCGCTCCTCATAAATTTGAAAAATAATAGATTCCGGTCATGATGCAATCGGCGACAATAATAAGGATAAAACTCGTCACGACACTGATCGTGGTGGCCTTTCCCACCCCCACGGCCCCGCCGCTGGTCTTAAGACCCTGATAGCATCCCACCATCGCAATGATCATGGCAAAAACAACCGATTTGGACAAACCGGTATAAATATCTTTGTGCGTGAGGAATTTATAAGTGGTTTGCAAATACAGCGCGGCGTTAATTTTCAGATTATAGACGCCCACCAGATACCCGCCCAGAATACCGGCCACATCACCGATCACGGTCAGGCACGGCAGCATGAAAAGTAATGCCAAAAATTTGGGAACGATGAGAAAACGGACCGGATTGATCCCCATCGTATCCAAGGCTTCAATCTGTTCGTTGACCTTCATCGATCCGATCTCGGCCGTGATCGCGGCTCCGATGCGCCCGGCGATGACCAGGGCCGTCAGCACCGGCCCCAATTCCCGGCAGATCGAGATGCTGACCAGACTTGAAACGTACATGACCGCCCCCATTTTCTGCAGCTGATACGCCGACTGCATCGCCAAGACGATCCCGGTAAAGAACGTAACAAAAAAAACAATAATGATGGATTTGGCGCCCATAAAGACCATCTGATCAAAAACCGCTTCCGAACGGACCGGTTTATTGCGCGAAGGGCCGAAGATGACCCAGTACTGGGTCTGCAGATTCAAATGCAGAAAATCGGTAACGATCGAAGTCCACGTTTTGAGGGTAAAGCCGATTTTTTCAAAAAAAGAGAGCATCATTTTAAATTTAGCCGATCCCCACCAGATCCTTGATCGTGTTCAATAAATTCTCCATGTCGAAGGGCTTTGTGATATAAGCGTCGGCGCCGACTTCCCGGCCAATTTTCTTATCCTCATCTCCGCTGCGCGAGGTCAGAAGAACAATGGGGATGCCTTTATGTTCGTGGTGAGATTTTAGAAGACGGCAGAAATTGTACCCGTTGACGATCGGCATCATGACATCCAGGATGATCAGGTCGGGCTTGAGCTTCATCGCTTTTTCCAAACCTCCCGGCGCATCGGTTGAGGTCCAGACTTCATAGCCGCTGGCCTTCAAACGCACCTCCGCCAGCTTGACCGTCACCGGATCATCGTCTATGAGTAGAATTCTTCTTACTTTTGGTTCAGGACTCATTGGAATTTATTTTAGCCTTTGTTAATCGCTAAGACAAGTTAAACATCTTTTTTCCCTGTTCCCGTCAATTTTTCAACCCCACGCCTTTTTCCAGAAAAAATAAGTTCACCGCCGTTAAAATAGCCATCAAAAAAACCAGCGCGGTGATGCTGACCCCGATATTGACATCCGAGAACCCATAAAAGCCGTAACGAAACCCATCCACCATATAAAGAATGGGATTAAAGCGCGACAGGTTGCGCCAACTGTCCGGCAGACTATGGATCGAATAAAAAACACCTCCCAAATACGTGAGCGGAGTGATGATAAAGGTCGGAAAGATCGACACATCGTCGAATTTCGTAGCAATCACCCCGTTCAAAAAACCTCCCAACGAAAAAACAACAGCGGTCAATAAAATAAAAACGGCGATCAGTCCCGCATGAGAAACCGTGGGCCGCGTAAAAAAGACCGAAACACCGAAGACCAGGATCCCTACGATGATCCCGCGCAAAACACCGCCCACCACATATCCGCCGAGGATCACCCAATTGGCCGTCGGAGAGACCAACAGTTCTTCGACATTGTGCTGAAATTTGGAACCAAAGAAAGAGCTGACCACATTGGCGTACGAATTATTGATCACCGCCATCATCACCAAGCCCGGAACCAGAAAGGACATGTAACTGATCCCCTGGATATTCCCGACCTGCGAACCGATGAATTTTCCAAAGATCAGAAAATACAGCGATTGCGTGATGACCGGCGGCAGCAAGGTCTGCGGCCAAATCCGCACAAAACGCACGACCTCTTTGCGCACGATCGTCTGCAAGGCAATAAAATTATCGTGAAAGTTCATTGTCTTAAAATATTTAAAAATAATTTTTCCAGCCGGTGCCCCTGCGGACGGATATCGGTCACGACAACGCCGGATTTAATAAACTGTTCCATAAGGTCGTTAAGGGTTTGATCTTTATTGAGTTCGAATTCCAGCGTATTGTCGTCCACCACGACCGGCCGGAACCCCTGCAGGCGAGCCAGCGCGCTCTTCTCTTTGACCGTGACCACAAATGTTTCTTTGTCCAGGAGCTGGACCAAATTTTTGACCTTGTCATTGCGCACGATTTCGCCGTTCTTGATGATCGCGGCGTCCCGGCACATCTGTTCGACCTCTTCCAAATAATGCGTCGTCAAAAGGATCGTCGTTCCCTGCCGGTTCAACTCGCGCAGATATTCCCACATGCCGTGGCGCAATTCCACGTCGACCCCGGCGGTCGGCTCATCCAAGATCAACAATTTCGGCTGATGCACCAACGCCCGGGCGATCATCAAACGCCGCTTCATCCCTCCCGACAACGTCCGGGAGGGCGCATTGCGTTTCTCCCAAAGACCGACTTTTTTAAGGAGTTTTTCCGTTTCCGGCAAAGCGATATTCCGTTCGATACCAAAATATCCCGCCTGGGTTACCACAATATCTTCGACCTTTTCAAACATATTAAAATTAAACTCTTGCGGAACAACGCCGATAAACTTTTTGGCCTTGGCAGCATCCGTATCGATATCGTAGCCAAAAATTTTTACCCTGCCCGACGTTTTGTTCACCAGCCCCGTCAAGATATTGATCAGCGTTGTTTTGCCCGCGCCGTTAGCGCCAAGCAGAGCAAAAAAATCGCCTGCGGCGACGTCCAGGCTGACGCTTTTTAAAGCCTTGACTCCATTGCGATAGATCTTTGTAAGATTGTGAATGGTAATGGCAGGCATACAAACACTATTTTTTATCAAAATTCAAGGGGGATTTTCCGGGCAAATCTTTTCCGGAATACTGAATGGCTTGGCCTGATTTCTGTAAAAGAGTTTCCAATTGTTCCGCCAACTTATCATCACCGTGTTCTTTTATTTTTTCAATCTGTCTGCGAGCGTTCTCCGTATCCCCTTTATCAAGATAAGCGACCCCCAAGTCCCAATGGTTGATGGGGTTGGGGTCTATTTCGATGATCCTTTGATAAACCTTGATGGCTTCATCAAGTTTCCCTGCGTTATGCAGCCGATCCGCCTTGTTCGATAAAAGGGTCGCCTCAATCTTTTGGCAGGAAATAGATGATAACGCCAGGACCAAACATAAAGTTAGTATCCGCACACTGTAAATTTGATCTTTCACGAACTCATTCCTCTCAATAGACGCCACGGTTCCTTTTATCTCATTCTACTAGAAATTAAATGTTTTTTAAATTCCAAACCGAGATAATATTCCGATACCGGTTTCCAATCTTCATTGATGGGATATAGGGCCGATTTACGCGCAATGGCCGACTCGTCCGCCGAAAATTGGAACAAGGAATAGTTAATGGAAATTTGCTCCGCGGGAGTAAAACCTTCTAAAATACTTTTGATCGCCGGAAGATTTTGGATCAACGGCGAATTGCCGGCTATGCAAAAAACCTCTTTGCGGATCTGCGCATAGAGGCGAACATGCTTGAAGGCGGCGGCAATTGTTTTGGGGGTGACCGATCTCTCGTCGGTCCAGGCCAAGAGAACACCCTGCGGCGTAAGATGCCGGCCGACCAGCTCAAAAAATTCTTTTGAATAAAGATTATTGGCATATGACGAGTGGGCTTTTATACAAACTAGAAAAACAATATCGTACTTATCCTGGTTGCGCAAAAGAAAACGGCGGCCGTCATCGAGCACGATCTCCAGCCGGGGGTCCGCGAGCAAACCCTGGAATACAGGCATTTTTTCTAAGTTCTTCATCAGCGATTTACTCAGCTCGACGATCGTCACCTTTTTCATCCCGGGCATCTTCAGGGCAACCTCAGTCACCGACCCTGTTCCGTACCCGATGACCAAGGCACGCTGGGCGTGCGGGGCAAAACTCGCCGTCTCAATGGCATGGGCATGGAACCGGTATCCCGGCCGCCCTCCCTGGGTTGTGCCGTTCACAAAGTTATAAATACTCCCCTCATGTTCGCAGGTCACAACCAGGCTGTCCTCGCCCTCTTCAAGGAATGTCTGCGCATCTTTACAATAGGCCTCATGCATCAATTGATAGAGCTCACCTTTTTTAGGAAAAAAACTCAGCATAACGATGAGCAAGACGACAACAACACTGCCGCGAAAGTACGCGGGAAGCTGCCGCGATCCTATGCTTTTAACAAAACACCCGAAAAGAACGCCGACCGCAATAAAGACCATCACCGTGATCTCCGTCCCCCAATGCGCCAGGAACACAAATCCCGTAACCAGCCCACCCAGAACATTTCCCAGGATATTAAAAAAATACACGTTCCCGACGGCTTTCCCCTCCTGATCCGAAGAGCCTAGCGCCAGCCATGTGATCAAAGGAAAACTCGCTCCCATCAGCAGCGTCGGCAAGAAAACAAAAACCATCGGCCAGAGAAAAATGTCCGTCATCGCGTAAAGATTCGCGAATAAATTCTGCCCGAAACTCGCGAAATCGGGCGTGACGATCGTCGGATGACTTTGCAACGAGAAAGAAATGTGGGTGAGTAATTGGAGAGGTGTTTTACTCGTCAGATAGTAGTAAAAAAGAAAAATGCTTAAAACACTGGATCCTATCAAAAACTGTATGAGCAAGAACAGATTCATCTTGTCAGGGATGTTCCGTTTAAAAATCTTTCCCATCAGACGACTGCCCAACGCGATCCCCAGCAAATAAATGAAAAGTATCGTAGAAAAGGCGTACGGCGAAGCCTTCACCAACACTCCTACGACCCGAAACCAAAGGATCTCATAACCAATGGCCAAGAAACCCGTAACAAAAACCAAGGCATACGCCACCACCGGCACCGTCCCGGAACCTGTCTGGCTCACCGCGGCCACTGCGGGTTTTTGCTTTTCCATATCTATCGAAGCGGGCATTCTGCGAGAAGTGAATATGATCCCGGCCAGAACAAAATTGATAAACACCGCGACATAGATGGCGGTATCCAGCCCCCAAAACGAAATGATCACATAACTGGTGAAGATCGCGCCAAAGGCCGCCCCGATCGTATTGACAAAATATAAAAAGCTGATGGTCTGGGAAAAATTCCGGATCACATGATTAAATATTTTGACCAAGACAGGAAGTGTTATCCCCATAAATATCGTCGGGATCAAAAGAAAAGCGGACATGTACGCGAAGGTCAGCGCATAGCTGCTTCCCGCGGTGTGCTGGCCTAAAAATTTGAGGAAAGGAAGACTGACCAGCCCAAAGCAGCCGATGGCCAATTCAACGACAAAATATAAAAGTATTTTATTTTTGACCTTTTCGGCGAGGCGGCCGCCGCAAAGGGAGCCGAGGCCTAAACCGGCCATATAAATACTGACGATGAGCGCCATGGAAATGGCCCCCACGCCATAATACAGCGTAAGGAGCCTCTGCCAGACCACTTGATAAATGAGTGCGGCAAAGCCTGAGAGAAAAAAAACGAGCGATAACCAGCGGGTCAACATCATAGAGATTTCTTAATAGCTCAAAAGTTAAAACTCAGAAGTCAAATTTACGACTCAAAATTTAAAACTTTTACGCTTTGCCTGCACTTTTGACTTTTACCTTTTGAGTTTTTACTTATTATTAATACTATCGGGGTTTGCAAAGATCGCCGGGAGCTGCCCCCCGGAGGACCAATTAGATTCTGTCCCAAAAAGCGGGGCATTGTTATTCACATTCTGTGCCAAACGATCCTCGCCGTTGATTTTGGTAATGGCCATGTTAACCACGATGATCTGCTCGCCGGCCGCCTGCACATCAAAATTCAAAGCAACAATCTCTCCGCTATTAACGTCTTGAAACTTCACTGCGGTACGAAAAACATTTCCTATCTTCTGACTCGGGCCTTCGACCATCAGTAAATTCAATTTGCGGTTCTTGCTTAGCTGCGCATCAAAAACCTCAAACATCCCGGACGTCCGTGAACTATTAAGAACATGCTGCTGAACGGCCAGGTTAATCTCGCTTTCCATCGGGTCCGGGGCCGCGGTCGGCGGGACAGCCTCCGGGTTAATAATGCCGGGCTGAGTATTGGGCTGAGAAAAAATCATTTGTTCTCCTCCGGGCCGAGTCGGCATCGGGAAAGGAGACTTTTTCAGCGCATTGGGAATTCCCTGAGGACTGGCAGGCACAACGGGCGGCGTCATCGGCGCATCCGCGGGAATGCCTGCCGGCTCGCCGGAATCACCTGCAGGGGCTGCCGGTAACCCTCCGACCGAGGCCCGGATCTTTCCTTCCATGACGCTGCTTTCCTCCGCCGCCATCGCTAACGCAGGACAAAGACCCAGCAAAACAAAAACTATAAGGAATTTTCTCACCACCAAAATACTCCGTGCTAAATTCAAGGTTTTGCTAAAATCTCTTCATAATTCTCCGGCAAATGATACTCCATGCCCGTAACTATCCCGGAAGCATTCACAAAAAAGAACGTCGGCACTCCAATAATGTCATAACTGTCGCTGACCTTAGACTCTGCATCGATAAAAACATTAAGTTCGATAGCATGTTTGGTAAAATGCACGCGGACTTCCTTGGCGGTCTCCCCCACATCCACGAGGACGAGTTTGATTTCTTTTTTCTCAAAGTCTGCTATATTCTTGTTAATTTCCGCCAAGGCCTCGCGGCAGTGCGGACACCACGTCGCCCAAAAAAAAATGATAGCGCTTTTGCCGTCACGGAATTCGTTAAGGCTGATTTCCTGACCGGCCAGCGTTTTCAGAGTAAAATCCGGCGCGGCTTTTCCTATCAGCTGATTTTGCATGGTCAGGATAGGGCCGCCCATAGCAAAGGCATTCCCACTCACCAGTAAAAACACGATGACAAAAATCCAAAACGCCGACCTCTTCACATCAACCCCCCGGCTTTTATTAAAAAATATTCGGCGGCGATCAGCAAAATAAGCCCGCTGCCGTGCTTGATCCGTATCAGCCATCGTCCGGATTTCGGCAGATGAGCCAATAAACTGCTGAACGTTCCTATAAGGATCAAGGATGTTCCTACCCCGTACGCAAAAACAAACAAAAGACTGGTTCCATGGAGAATATTCTGTTTTAAGCCGACATACACTAAGAGCGCACTCAGAACAGGGGCCGTGCAAGGGCCGACGATCAGCCCGGAAGCCATACCAAACAAAAAGACGGTCCAAAAATTCTTTGGTTTAATTTTATTATGGATATCCAGCCCCACATTAGGCAGCGGAATCACATCCAACATGACCAACGCGAAGAAGAGAAAAACATTGGCCACGATTAAAAAGACGATTGGACTGTTCTGGAACTGACCGAAAATTTGCCCGGTCAAGGCCGCGAACAGCGCCAATAAACAATACGTGGCCGCCAATCCCAGGACATAAATCAGGGAAATGATCAATCCCATGAGCTTGGTCCCCTGGGTATTGGCTCCGGCAATAAAGCTGGCCGTTATGGGAAGGATGGGATAAACACACGGAGTGAAGCTAACCACGACACCGCTAGCATATACGATAAAATAATCTGAAATACCACCGGTTAAATTCATTCTCTGCCTAAACGATAGTTGATAATGGAATAATGGTGTATTCTACCTCTTCTCCCCCTCGAAAACAAGACAAAAACCGACAAGATAACTGGTTGACAATTAATCAGATTTCCTCTATGTTATCACTATGAAATTTTATTCACTCAATCATCCGCTCCAACAGCTCTTGAAAGAGCGAATTCTCATTCTGGACGGCGCCATGGGCACCATGATCCAGCGTCATAAGCTGGACGAGAAAGCCTATCGCGGCAAGCAATTCGCCGCTCACCCTTCGGATCTTAAAGGGAACAATGAGCTTTTGTCCCTCACCCAGCCGCAGATCATTGAAGAGATCCATTCTGCCTATCTCGCAGCCGGGGCAGATATCATTGAAACAAACACTTTTAACGCCAACGCGGTAAGCCAGGCGGATTATAAGCTGGAAAGCCAGGTCTATACCTTAAATGTTGCGTCCGCCCAGATCGCCCGCAAGGCCGCCGAGGCTTTTACCAAAAAAACACCGGACAAACCGCGTTTTGTAGCCGGCGCTTTGGGGCCGTGCAATAAGACCGCTTCGCTTTCGCCGGATGTGAATGATCCTGCTTACCGCTCGATCACCTTTGATGAACTGGTGGCCGCGTACCTTGAACAACTGCGCGGGCTCAATGACGGCGGCATTGACCTTATCCTCATCGAAACGATTTTCGATACGCTCAATTCCAAGGCAGCGATCTTTGCCTGCGAAACATTTTTCTCCGCCAAAGGCGGATCCGCCTCCGGCGGAGAAAAACGCCTTCCGGTCATTATTTCCGGAACGATCACCGATGCCAGCGGCCGCACCCTTTCCGGGCAGACGACTGAGGCTTTTTATATTTCCATCGCCCATGCCAATCCGCTTGCGGTCGGCCTCAACTGCGCGCTCGGTGCCAAAGATATGCGGCCGTATATCGAAGAAATCTCGCGCATTGCCAGTTGTTATGTCAGCTGCTACCCGAACGCCGGGCTGCCGAATGAATTCGGTGAATACGACCAATCCGCCCAGGAAATGGCGCAGCTCGTCAAGGAATTTGCCGAAAGCGGATTTATCAACATCTTGGGCGGCTGCTGCGGGACAACGCCGGAGCATATCAAGACCATCGCGGAAGCGGTGAAAAATATTCCGCCGCGGCCACTGAAGAATCTCCCGCCGCAAAGTTCTTACAGCGGATTGGAACCGCTCATCATACGGCCGGACAGCAATTTCATCAATATCGGCGAACGGACCA
>Ga0155077_1139_pt2 | contig 15850 bp, 13 predicted proteins | sample RifCSPhighO2_01_FD_106045 | JGI IMG/M metagenome (GOLD analysis project Ga0155077, IMG submission 106045) | Omnitrophica WOR_2 bacterium RIFCSPHIGHO2_01_FULL_48_9
CGCGGCCAAGCGCAGGCGATTGCCAGCAATATCCGGGATATGAGCAAGATCGCGACCCCGATTATCGCCACCATTATCGGCGAAGGGGGAAGCGGCGGCGCGTTAGGCGTAGGTGTGGCGGACCGGGTCATTATTTTGCAGAACGCGTACTATTCGGTGATTTCACCGGAAGGATGCGCCTCGATCCTTTGGCGCAGCAGCGTGAAAGCCGCGGACGCGGCCAATGCCCTACAGTTGACCGCAGAGCATCTTTTAAAATTTGGGATCGTGGATGAAATGGTCCCTGAGCCGCCCGGTGGCGCGCATCGAAATCCCCAAGAAGTGGCGCAGCATTTGAAGAAAACCCTGCTTAAAAATATCAAAGAGTTATCCGCTGTCCCGCGTGCGGAGTTATTGGAAGCCCGTTATAAAAAATTCCGCCAGATCGGTCAATTCTCGGAAAATTGAAACATGTCGCAACGTCATAAGGTCACAATGCCACATGTAAAGCATGAAGCGACGTGTGACGTTGTGTCTTTGTGACTCTGTGACTTTTAAAAATATGATTAAATCTGACATCCGCGGCTTATCCCACGCAGAACTTACGCAATATCTCCAAAGTATTGGAGAGCCTGCCTTTCGTGCGGCGCAAATCTTTGATTGGCTGTACAAAAAATGTGTCGACAGTTTTGCGGAGATGAAAAATCTTCCGGCGCCTTTGCGCCAGCGTTTGCAGGATGATTTTGTGTTTTTGCCGCAGTCTTTTGTGACCGAAGCCAAATCCACGGACAAAACCAAAAAGTTTCTTTTCACCCTCGGAGATCGGGAAAAGGTCGAAACCGTCCTGATCCCGACGGCAGAACGGACCACGGTGTGCGTGTCGACCCAGGCCGGCTGCAAATTCGGCTGCCGTTTCTGCGCCAGCGGGATCGGCGGATGGACGCGCAATTTGACCTCGGCCGAGATCGTCAGCCAGATCCTGCATGCCAAAAGATCCGCGCAAGCTGTTCCTTTGACGAACATTGTTTTCATGGGAGTGGGGGAGCCCCTGGATAATTATGATAACCTTTTGAAAGCGATCCGCATTATGAATTCGGCAGAGGGGATGAACATCGCGGCCCGGCGGATCACGATCTCGACGTGCGGCGTGATCCCTAAGATCCAAAAGCTCGCCCAGGAAGGAATGCAGCTCGAGCTGGCCATTTCCTTGCACGGCTACAGCAATGAGTCGCGCAATGTTCTTATGCCGGTGAACCGCAAGTATCCGCTCAAGGACCTGATCGCGGCTTGCCGGGAATACATCAATGCCACCAACCGGCAGATCACTTTTGAATATATTTTGATCAAGGATGTGACCTGCAGCGATATGGCGGCGCAGGAATTGGGAGAGCTTTTAAAAGGCATGCTCTGTAAAATAAATCTGATCCCTTATAATAAAGTGGCGGAATTTGAACATGAACGGCCTTCGGTCAAGGACATGCATGCCTTTCGGGACCGGCTGGCCGAATACGGTGTGCTGGCCATGATCCGCACGCCGCGCGGACCGGACGTGGCCGCGGCCTGCGGGCAGCTAAGGCATTCCGCAAAAAAATCTTGAAAAATGATTTAGCAGTCCCCGAGCAGAGCAAGGGGGCAATTGCGCCATTCCTCGACAAATAAAAAATGAAATTCGCCAAAGATTATAGCAACCTCGCTGTCCTGCTGGTATTAACTTTTCTGACCTTCAGCAATATTTTTCATAATCAATTTGTGATGGATGATTTTGATTTTATCGTGGATTGGCCGCTGATCCAGAGCTGGGCCAACTTGCCCCGATTCTTTGTCTCCTATATCCCGCCCGACGGCCAGGCCGGGGTCTATTCTCCTTTAAAGACATTATTTCACGCGCTGAGCTATCATTGTTTCGGCCTGAAGCCGTTCGGCTATCATGTCGTATCGCTTTTGGTGCATCTCATTTCGATCATTTTTGTGTACCGCATTTGTTTATTTCTGGCCAAGAGCTCGTGGATCGCTTTTGCCGCGTCGCTTTTGTTTGCTCTGCATCCCGTCCAGGTCGAGGCGATCACGTATTTAACGGCGAGCGTGGACATGATCGGTGTGCTATTTTTATTTATCGCCTTTGATCTTTATATCCGGGGCGATGAAAAAGGCCGGCGGCGTTTGCCGTTGGTGTTCGCGGCATTGGCGATCTTTACGCACGAATTGACGATCGCTTTGCCGGTATTATTTTTGTGGTATGACGTATGCCTGCGGCCGGGACAGGAAAAATGGCTGACAAAGGCCAAGCGGGTCCTGCCTTATTTTATCCTGGCGTTATTTTATGTTTTGGCGAAATTCGCGGTGCTCGGTTCGATCTCACGCGGCGGCTATTTATACGAAAGTTTTTATTTGACCATGCTGGTGATCGTCAAGGCGCTCTTGGAGTATATCTGGATCTGTTTTGTTCCCGTGACGCTCACGGTGAATCATATTATTTCCGACGGGATTTTCTCGTACGGGCCGGAAGATTTTGACCGGGCCGCGGTTTTGTCGCAGTCGATCTTGGACACGCAGGTGTTTGCGGCGGTCATTGTGCTGGGAATCATCGGTTATTTTATGGTTCGGTATTTTAAAGAAAAGCCTTTGGTGTCGTTCTGTCTGGGCTGGTTTTTTTTGAGCCTGCTGCCGGTTTCCAATATTGTTCCGAGCGGAATTTATTTTGGAGAACGGTACCTTTATCCGGGATTGCTGGGGTTTTGTCTTTGGGCAGCGCTGTGGTTGGAAAAAATATGTCAGCCGGGCAAGGCGGGAGGCCGCAGCCGCCGCGCGGGTTTGGGGATCCTTTTGCTGATTATTGCGTTTTATTCCGGCCGTACTTATTTGCGCAATCAAGATTGGAAGAATGAAATCACCTTTTACGAATTAGCCGTTAGGGAAAATCCGCAGAGCGCTTTTATGCGGCGGGACCTGGCGATCATTTATTTGAGCCAGGGCCAGGTGCCGCAGGCGGCGAAAACACTGGAGCAGGCGATCCTTTTAAAGAGGGATGACGCGGATCTCTTTTTTACGCTGGCCAATGTGTATCTGACACTGACGGAGTATGAAGAGGCCAAAGCGGCGCTCCAGGAAGCTATCCGCCTGCAGCCGGAATTCCCCGAAGCGTATTACAATCTGGCCGGACTTTATGCCCAGGAGGAAAAAAGACAGGAAGCCCGGACGCACCTTAACAAGGCGTTGGAATTGTACCGCCGGCAGGGGAAGTTTCTTGAAGCCTACGAGGGTAATCAGGCTTTTCGGAGTTATTTCAGTTCGATCTAAGCTGTGTTCTTCCCGGGATCCTTATGGACATATCGATTGTCATTCCAGTCTATAATTCAAAAAATACCATTGAGCGTAGCGCGGCCGAGCTTAAAAAAGCGTTGCCGCTTCTCGGGCGCGAGTCGGAAATATTGTTCTGCGACGACGGGAGCCCGGATGAAAGCCGGGCTGTCTTAGAGAAGTTGTCCGGTCAATCCCCGGATATCCGGTGTTTTTATAACGATAAAAATTATGGTTTAGGATTTACGCTGCGCAAATTGTTTCAGGCGGCTCAGGGGCGGTATATTATTTATTGCGATTGTGATTTGCCGTTCGGGACAGAAGTTCTGGCCGGCCTGGCCGAAGAGATTCAAAAATACGATGTGGTGGTTGTCTCGCGTTATCTGGGCGGGAAAAATCAGATCCCTGCTTTACGGCGCGGGCTGAGCCGCTGTTATTATTTTTTGTGCAAAATACTGTTTAAAATTTCCGTCCACGATATCGGCTCGGGAACAGTGGCGTTTAAGAAAAGTGCTTTAGCCGTGTTGGATTTGAAAGCCGACGGATTTACCATTCATATCGAATGGCTTAAACAGGCGCGGGAAAAACATTTGTCGGTCCGCGAAATTGCGGCGGCGACCCGGGAATTCATTCCGGGAAGTTTTAATATTATCAAGCACGGTCCGCGCGCCGTGTGGGACACGATCAAGCTGTGCTTTCAATGACCCGCGGATGCCTTGGGCGCGATTTGAAATAGTGTCCAGCGTCCTATCACCCAGTGGTGTTCTCCTCTGTGCCAATCCTCGGCGGCCTTGTCGCCCACGTTGATCAAGTCATAATTGTTTTCAATAAAAACGTTAAATGTCTCATAGATCGTTCCTTGATAGGCACCTTGGACGATAATGTAGACCGGGATGCCTTGGCTCAGCAATTGATCGACCCGGTTTTTGTATTCTGCGAGTTCTTCCGGGCGGACGGGGGCGGTCATCGAATGGAGCTGCGGCAAGGTGGAGCGGCGGGCATAGTATTCGATAAAAAGAGCTTCGTCGGCGGTGATGATCCTGGCATTTTTCGGAGTTTTTTGTCCCACCCAGCGGGAAAAACGGGGGAGCTGCTCATGGGTGTGGCGCAAGGATAGAGTGGGGTAAATTTTCAGGAACGGAAAACAGATCAACACAGAAAATAAAATGACGACGAGATATTTTGTTTTGGGACGGGATCGTATGACTTGTGAAACAAAATACCCCAAGGCGATCGCGAGCGGGATGAAGCTGATAACGAGGAACCGCGGGACCGTGGTCCGCAAATTACCGTAAAAAGCGATCGGCACGATGATCCACAGAAGCAGGAAAAAGAGCGTGCGGCGTTTATCGCGGCTGAGAAGCGCTAATCCTAAAAGGCTGCAAATAATTCCGGGAACAGTGAATTCCCGGGCGGTAAGAAAGAGGCTGAAGGAGAGCATGCGGGGGCTTATCCCAAGGTAATTCGCGGTGAGTCCTATCTGGAAAAAATTTGAGAATTGGTTTTGATAATGGTTGTTGGTGGATTGCAGCAGAAACGGCACATGGAACAGCAGGACGGTCAGCGCAGCGATCGTCCAAAGCGCCCAAAGAGTTTTGCATAAGTTATTTTTTGTGATTATCGTCGGCTGGCTGTCATGCTCCGCATCGATACCGCGCCAAAACAGAACGCTGAGCGGGATCAGCATAAGCAGCATGTCTTGAATACGCGTTGCTCCCAAGAATCCGAGAGACAGCCCGGCCCAAAGAAGAGCAGCGATATTTTTGCTCTCGCGGTAACGTAAAATAAAAAATATTCCCAGCAGTAAGAAAAAAATGGCTTGGGTATGGTTTTTGCCATACGTGGAGAGGGCGAAAAAAGTCGGCAGCAGGGACAGTGCGACTGAGCTAAAAACAGCAGTGGGCCCATTGAACATCCTGCGGACGATGAGATAAAGCAGCGGGACACAGGCAGCGCCGAAAACAGCGCTCATAAAATTAACCGCCATGACCGGATCATTCACCGAAAATATTTTAAAAATCCCGACGAACAGCGCCCCCGTCAAGACGGTTAACGGATATCCCGGCCCAAAGAGAAAATGGAGCTGCTGGGTGTTAAAAGTTTTTTCGGCTTCGATGGCCAGGGCCAGGCCGTCAACGTGGTAGGGCCCGCGGCTTAGCAAAGCAAGGCGAAGGAGGAAGCTGAGAAGAAAAAGGAGAAGCGGGATGAGGAATTTTCGGTTGGAGCGCATTAACAATATTTTAATGTTTAGTGGTTATGGTTACGAGGCCCGTATCGTTGAAAGGTGACGTAGAGGAGACAATTAATAAATGATATTAATAAATTTTTTTTAAACTTAGCCGTTTCCTAATGACGAAACGGGTTTCGTGACCGTAACCTTAAAACTTTGTCGATAGAAACAAGTGCTGCCCTGACTTACCTTTATCGAATTAAGGTGGTGGTCAGTACTGCATTGACTTTTTCAGACGATGCTTGGTGCTTTCAAAATTCTATTTTCGAGATAGTCGGTGCGGTACCATCTACCTTTTAGCTTTTAGGAAAGATGGTGCTGGAGGAGGGAGTTGAACCCTCACGTCTGTTAAGACACCGGTTTTTGAGACCGGCGCGTATGCCATTCCGCCACTCCAGCGCAGAGTTTACAAAAATGTTTTTATCTGAAAGAACTCAAGCAGTCCTCGCACCTATTAAAGTTTTTCGTGAAGCGAGGGCAGCGCAGAACTTGTAAAAATTAAATGAAACGCTCGTCTTTGAAGAACTGCTTAACGTTATGTTTCAGCAGATAAAAGATCACAAAGGCATGATACAGTGCCGAGATTTCATTTTTAAGAGAAGCCGAGAAAAATGTTTCCAGCGATCCGTTGAGCTCAATGATCCCCATGAAAATCAGGATCTTGCTCAAAAGCACGACCGATGAGAAATAGATGAGCAGCTGATAAGCAAGTTTTCTATGTCGGATAATGCCGATGCCAATGAACGTCGAGACAGCCGCAGAAACAATCACAAAGATCAAAACATTGGGACTTTTGGCGTTAAAGGAAAAAGATAAGGAAACGATTGTCGCTAAAAGGGTCAGTCCGCCGATGAGGATTTCGATAGTCCCGATAACAAAAATGGTTTTGTGATGGTGCAAATAGCTTTCCTTTAATATTAGGCTACAGCGGGTTAAAATGTGGAGCTGAGGGGGATCGAACCCCTGACCTCCTGCATGCCATGCAGGCGCTCTCCCAAACTGAGCTACAGCCCCAATTTACCTTAATGTTTTCTTGATGAAATTGGGACAGTCCTGGCTTTTCCATAAATCTTGACAAAAGCCAGGGCAGCCCCCAGATACATCAATTTTTCAAATATCGCCCTTACAAATGTTTCTATTGGTCTTTTCCTTACCAATAGCAATATGGAAGCCCAATATTAGACCTTTGTCATCTGGAAGAAAAGATCTGATACTGACTTCCTTATTTTTTTTAGTTGTGCAAAGGTCAATAAATATATCATCGGGGGTTTGTTTTGTCAATCGAGCGTCTTTGTAAACTAATTATATCAACTTGGTTGACAATAGAAACGGGGCAGGGTATATTGAGGTGATTTTGGGAGAACAGTATGCAAAGAAAATATTTTGATTACGCCTCAACGACACCCGCTGACCCGGAAGTGGTCAAAGTGATGACGCCCTACTTCTATGAGAAGTTTGGGAATGCCTCGAGTCCGCACAGCGTGGGCCGCGAAGCGCAGAAGGCCTTGGAAGACTCGCGGGAGACGCTGGCCCGCTTTCTGGGTGCCAATGCAGAAGAGTTCATTTTTACCTCCGGAGCAACCGAATCCAACAACCAGGCGATTATCGGAATAGCGCGGCAGCTTAAGAATAAAGGGAAGCATATTGTCGTCTCGCAGATCGAGCATCACTCGGTTTTAGAGCCGATCTATTATTTAGAGAAGGAAGGATACACAATTACGTATCTTCCGGTTGACCCGGTCGGGCTCGTTGATGTGCAAAATCTTAAGAAAGCCCTGACCGGGCAGACAATTTTGGTTTGCCTGATCCAGGCGAGCAATGAGATCGGGACCATTCAATCTATTGCGGAGATCGGTACAATCGTCCGGGAGCAAAATATCCATTTTCACGTCGACGCCGTTCAAACCGTCGGCCACATTCCGGTGAATGTTAAGGAGCTTCATGCCGATACGCTTTCTCTCTCCGCCCATAAATTCTACGGCCCGAAGGGAGTGGCGGCGCTCTATGTTCGTAAAGGCGTTCGCCTGCCTTCTTTTCTTATGGGCGGCGGACAGGAGCGCGGTTTGCGGGCTTCTACGCAAAATGTCGCCGGTGCGGTCGGTTTGGCTAAAGCGATACAGCTGTGCCAGGACACAATGGCGCAGGAAGCTGATCTGCAAAAAAAATTGCGGGACACCTTGTTGAATGAGATCCCCAAGCGCATCGCAGGTGTCATTGTCAACGGGCATCGGACCCAGCGCCTGCCCAACAACGCGCATTTTTCGTTTGAAAAAGTTTCGGGAGAATCGCTTTTGATGAGCCTGGACATGGCAGGCATTGCCGCTTCGATGGGGTCGGCCTGCACGTCGGGTGCGATGGAGCCGTCGCATGTTTTAAGAGCCATCGGTTTATCCGATGAGCTGGCCTTCGGATCGCTGCGCGTGACGCTCGGGCGGTGGACGACGGAGGAAGACGTTGATTATCTGTTGGAAGAATTACCAAAAGTTGTTAAGCGTTTGCGCAAAGTATAAACGTATGTCGTATATAGTATATCGCATATCGCGACATACGACATACTTCATACAATATACGAATACAAAATGCTCGATAAAATCATCCATTTCCTTAAAAGTTCTGACGGTTATATCTCCGGCGAAGAGATCAGCGAGGCGCTCAACATCAGCCGGGCCGGAATTTGGAAACACATCCAGGAATTGCGTGCCGCAGGGTATGACATCGTGGCTGTTCCGCATTTAGGGTATCAACTGGTGTCCTCCCCCGACAAACTTTTTCCTCACGAGATCAAATGTCACCTCCATACAAAAGTTATGGGTAAGAAAATCTTTTATTTTGACGCGGTGAATTCGACCATGGATGAAGCGTTCCGGCTGGGGATGGAAGGCCTGGAAGAGGGGACGGTCGTCTGTGCCGAAAGTCAGAGCAAAGGACGCGGGCGTCTGGGACGAAGCTGGACCTCGCCGAAAGGAAAAGGGATCTATATGTCGGTCATTTTGCGGCCGCGGTTGTCTCCGGCGGGCGTCTCGCAGTTGACCCTGTTGGCGGCGGTCGCCGTTGCCGAGGCCATTCAAAAAATTTCCGGCGTGGCCGCGCAAATTAAATGGCCCAACGATCTTTTGGTTCATAATAAAAAACTGGTGGGGATCCTGACCGAAATGAATGCCGAGACCGACCGGGTCAAATTTATCGTGGTGGGGATCGGGATCAATGTGAATGCTTCGGCCAGCCAATTGCCGCCGCACGCGACATCGCTGAAGAACGAGACACTGCAAAATTTTTCACGGGTGGAATTGGTGCAGGAAATTTTGCGTATTTTTGAACATTGGTATTTGCGTTTTCAGGGGGAAGGGTTTGCTCCGGTCATCACCCGCTGGAAAGAACTATCGCTCACGCTAGGAAAACATATCCGTATCTCTGATCCGCACCAAACGATCGAAGGCAAGGCCATAGATATTGATGCGGACGGCGGGCTCTTGATCCGCAGCGATACCGGCATCGTTATCAAAAAAATGTCTGGGGATGTGGTGCAGATAACCTAGGAACACAAAGTCACACGTCACAACGTCACAGGTAAAGGCTTTTCATTACTTGTGACTTGGTGACTTGGTGACTTGGTGACTTTTATGAATTCATTTCTCTCCCAAACATTATCGGATTTAGAGGACAAAGGTCTCAAGCGGGCCTTGCGCACCGTTGAAGGCCCGCAGGGCCGTGAGATCATTATCGACGGCAAGCCTGTATTGAATTTTTGTTCGAATAATTATTTAGGTTTAGCCGACGATCCGCGGCTTAAAGAGGCCGCGATAGAATGTATGCAACGCGAGGGTTTCGGTTCCGGCGCTTCGCGGTTGGTGTGCGGCAACATGTCCGCGCACGCGGAGTTGGAAAAAAGGATCATGGAGTTCAAAGGCACGGAGGCGGCGCTGCTCTTTAACAGCGGCTATACGGCGAATGTGGGGATCATTTCGAGCCTTTTCGGCCGCGGGGATATTATTTTTTCAGACCGGTTAAATCACGCGTCGATCATCGACGGAATTTTATTAAGTCAGGCCGAGTTAAAACGTTATCCGCATTGCGATATCCAGGCGCTTGAAGAATTATTAAAGGATTCATCCGGTTATCAGAGGAAAGGCATCATCACCGACAGTGTCTTTAGTATGGACGGAGATATCGCTCCCTTGCCGGAGATCGTGGCGCTGGCACAAAAATATGGCGCAATGGTGATGGTCGATGAGGCGCACGCGTTCGGGATCTTAGGAAAGAAGGGCAAAGGTGCGGTCGAACATTTTGGTCTCGAAGGCAAAATTAATATTCAGATGGGAACATTTTCCAAGGCCGCGGGTTCGTTTGGCGCGTATGTTTGCGGCTCGCAGGAATTGATTTCGTTCTTGATCAATCGCGCGCGGAGTTTTATTTATACGACCGGTCTGCCGGCGAGCGTTGCGGCGGCCTCGCTGAAGGCCGTTGAGATCATTGCGGGGGAGGCGAGTTTGCGGGAACGGCTTTGGGAAAACACGCGCTATCTGCTAAAAGGACTTAAAGATTCCGGTTTTGATACGCTGCAGACACAGACGCCGATCATTCCGCTGGTGGTCAAGGAAGCGCCGTTAGCGCTGGAATTTTCCAAGCGGCTTTTTGCCCAGGGAATTTTTATTTCCGCCATCCGCCCGCCGACGGTGCCGCCGAATACGGCGCGGCTGCGTTTGACGGTAATGGCGACGCATCGGCGCGAAGATTTGGATTACACGTTAGAACAGCTGCAAAAAATCGCCAAAGAGCTATGCCTATTATAAAAGCCGCCAGCGGCATTGAGTGGAATTATTACCTCGAGGGAGAAGAGCATAGCCAAGTCCTGTTTTTTATTCACGGCTGGGGCGTGGATGGCCGTATCTGGCGCCAGCAGGTAAAATATTTCTCGCAAAATTTTAAAGTTTTGAGCATTGATCTGCCTGGCCACGGCCAGAGCAGCTGGCAAAAAGTGCCGCTTAGGGTCATGGCCGAAGATGTCCGCCAAGTTTTGGGGGATTTAAATATTTCCCGCTTAACGGTCGTGGCGAGTTCGTTGGGAGGACTGTTGGCCTTTAAATTTTATGAAACGTCCCCGCAGGTCTTCGAACGGCTCATTCTCGTCGGTTCGATGCCGAAATTTTCCAAGTCCGCCGATCATCCGCACGGTTTGGATGTCGCCCAGATGCGCAAACTCGGCGGGCAGTTGAACACCGCGTATCCGTCGATCATAAATATTTTTTTCCGTTCACTGTTCACGCAGCACGAGCGCGAAAGCCGGCGGTTTAAATGGCTGCAGAAATTCCGCGAGACCGACACCTTGCCGATGCGCCAGGCCCTGGCGGAATATCTGGACATTTTAGAGCAGGAAGATCTGCGGCATGTCTTGAAAGATATGCGCTTGCCGGTGCAGATCATCAACGGGTTCGAAGATCAGATCTGCACGCGGGAGACCGTGGCGTATATTCAGGCAGCTTTGCCACAGGTCCGGGTGGATTATTTTAAGCAGTGCGGCCATTTTCCGTTCTTAAGCAAACCGCATGAGTTTAACCAAGTGGTGGATAATTTTTTAAAGGACACAAAATGATCTTTACTGCGCTTGACCAAAGAATACGCCGGGCGTTCTCCAACGCTGCGATGCAATATGACGTGCTGGCCAGTCTGCAGAAGGAGATCGGCCGCGAACTGGTGAAAAAGATCGATTCGCTGGATGATGTCCGTTTCATTCTTGATGTGGGAATGGGCACGGGATGGATGACGAACCGTTTGGCGAATTTATTCCCCGACGCTAAAGTCATCGGCCTGGATTGCGCCTTTGGCATGCTTGAGCAGGCCTGCAAAAAATATGAAGGATTATATGCCATTCAGGCAGATGCCCGCGCGCTACCTTTTAAGGGAGAGGTTTTTGATGTCGTGATCTCGAATTTAGCGTATCAATGGGTGGCTGATTTAAATAAGGCTTTTGCCGAGAGTCATCGCCTGCTTAAAAAAAATGGGACCTTGTGCCTGACGATGTTCGGCCGTGAAACTTTGAAGGAACTGTTCACTTCGCTGGAAGCGGTCAATGGCGAGAAATTTGCTGTCCAGCGCCTGGCGAACCGTACCGCTATCGAAGCGAGCCTGAAAGAGTCACATTTTGAAAATATCACGCTCGAGACAGAAACGATCAAGGTGCATTTTCCGGATATGCTGAGTTTGGTGAAATGGCTCAAAGACATCGGCGCCAACATCCTTCCTAAAAATGGATTCGTCGGCAAGGAATTGATGCTTGAAGCGGGCGAATTTTATCAAACGAATTTTTCCGACCGGCTGGGGATCATCGCGACATTCGAGGTTGTATGGATAAAAGCACAAAAGTAAAGCGTGGGTTTTTCATTACCGGAACCGATACCGGTGTCGGGAAGACGGTCGCGACGGCGGTCCTCGGCGTGCTGCTGCAAAAACAGGGTTACAGCGTCGGGTTCATGAAGCCGGTGCAGTGCGGTGGCCGGGACGCCCAATGGCTTAAAAAAATTTTACAACTCAACGATCCCCTGAAAGATATTAATCCGTGCTTTGTCGCGGAGCCGCTTTCGCCGCATTTGGCCTTTCCACGGGCAAAACAGCAAATTGATATTGCCAAAATTATTGCGGCTTATCAGGAACTCCAGAAAAAATACGATATTGTCCTCGTCGAAGGCGCCGGCGGGCTCATGGTGCCGCTTGCGGAGCATTATTTTGTGGCGGATCTGGCGCGGGATTTAAATTTAGAAATTATTATTGTCAGCCGTTTAGGATTAGGCACGATCAATCACACGTTGTTGACGATCGAGCAGGCGCGGGGCAGAGGGTTGAGCGTTAAGGGTGTGGTGTTCAGTAAAATAAAAAATAAAAAAGCAACTTTTCCCGAACAGACAAATCCGCAGGAAATCGCCAAGATCGGGAATGTCCCTATTTTGGGAACGATCCCTTATCTGAAAAATAAAACGCAAAAAGAGATTTTAAAGAAATGTCATTTGGATCTGGAAGTATTGCTCACTCCGCAAAAAAATCGCACGCTAGAATTGCAAGCGTGGGACAAGCAATACATCTGGCATCCGTTCACGCAGATGAAGGATTGGCTCGCTGATGAGACCTTGGTCATTGACCGCGCCGCGGGAAATTATTTGATTGATACGGACGGACGGCGGTATCTCGACGGTGTTTCGAGCCTGTGGGTCAACGTGCACGGCCACCGGAAAAAAGAGATCGATCAGGCGGTCAAAAAACAAATTGATCAATTGAGCCATTCAACGTTGCTTGGTTTAGCAAATACGCCGTCGGTAGAATTGGCTAAGAAGCTTATTGAGATCGCGCCAGCAGACCTCAAGAAAGTTTTCTATTCCGATAACGGTTCGACCGCGGTCGAGGTCGCCATCAAAATGGCGTATCAATATTGGCAGAACAGCGGCCGCCCTGAGAAAAAAACATTGGTTCATTTAGCGAATTCGTACCACGGGGATACCTTGGGCAGCGTCAGCATCGGCGGGATCGATCTATTTCATAAGGTTTATAAGGACTTGATCTTTAAAACGATCACGTTTGATTCGCTGCAAAATTTAGAAAAGTTAGAAGAGCTCTTTAAAGCCTCGCATAATGCGATCGCCGCGTTTGTGGTCGAGCCGTTGATTCAGGGGGCGGCCGGGATGCTGCTTTGGCCGCAGGGTGCGTTGCGCCGGGTGCGGGAGCTTTGCACGCAATACGACATTTTTTTGATCGCTGACGAGGTTGCGACCGGTTTTGGCCGCACCGGCAAAATGTTTGCTTGCGAGCACGAAGACGTTACACCGGATATTTTGTGTCTGGCCAAGGGCTTGACCGGTGGTTATCTGCCGCTGGCGGCGACTTTGACGACACAGCGGATCTTTGACGGTTTTGTGTTCGATTATAAGGATCAAAAAACATTTTTTCATGGCCATACGTATACCGGCAATCCTCTGGCCTGCGCGGCAGCCCTGGCGAATCTGGAAATTTTTGAAAAAGAGAAGACGTTAGAAAAATTACAGCCTAAAATTAAATTTCTAGAGAAAGAATTGAGGAAGTTTAAAGATTTATCTTGTGTGACCGAAATTCGTCAACTGGGAATGATGGTGGGGATTGAACTCGGACTTTTTTCTTGGGAAGAGCGTATCGGTGCTAAGGTTTGCCAGAAAGTCCGCGAACGCGGCGTGATTTTACGACCGCTGGGCAATGTTATCGTCCTCATGCCCCCATTGTCGATTACGATGGAGGAGTTGAAGTATTTAGTAGATACCGTTTATTGGTCGATCAAGGAGGTAACTGAGCTATACGTCGTGGCAGGTTTAAAATGCAGATGATTCCAGCCGATGACGGCCTCAAGCATTAATTTTTTTTTGAACTGTAGAGTTATTAATCCGGTTCAAACCCATGCTGTATGCACTTGCACCCTGTGTTACAAGTCCCGGTAAGAAATATGCTTGAATTGTATCGTATCACGCACCTGCTTCCCTCTGGGTCACATTCTTCCTGCTCACCGCGGCTGTTGGGCTTTTGCACAAAGCCGTCTCCGCATTTGGTCAACTTGCAGGATTCGGAACATTCTCCTTGATTGGAATTTTGCTCGCCGTCGTCGCATTCTTCTCTCATTATTCCTCCGGCCTGTACGATGCCATCCCCGCAGGATTCGATTTTACAGGCTGCGCTGCATCCGTCGCTGTTACTTAAATTGTTATCATCGCATTCTTCGCCAGCTTCAACGATTCCGTTACTGCAAAGAGAATTGCATTTGCAGTCATAGGAACAGCGTGAACCATTGGCACAGGTGCCGGCATCGCATTCTTCCCCTGGATCAACACGTCCATTGCCGCAGTTGGTCTGGCAGTAACAATTGACACAAGTTCCCAAGCCTCGGGATGTTTGGCAGGGACCGGGTTTGCGGCATTGAGAGCCTGGATTACAGTTCCACTCTTCCGGAGGCGGTAGGGGCTTGGGGTTAATTGGACTCGGATACGGCGGAAATGTTCCACCGACGACTTTTTTTTCACACAGACAATTTGGTTCCGGGCCGAACGTGCCTTTGCAAAAATATTCATTGGAAAGCCTGGGAGGGAATTCATTCGGCTCTAAACAACGGTCGCCGGAACGAAGACCCGGGAGTTCAGATCCTTCGCAAGATTCTTGAGGGCCGCTTCTCCCATCGGTGCAGGAGTAATCATATTGGGCAGAGTAAGGATTTACACCTAAATTTTCAAATCGTGCCGTCCTTGAAGTAGCGGCGTCAGCACATAGTCTGGCCAAGGTGTGCATAGCCATCTTGGGCTCAAGAAAGACGGGCGCGATAGTTCGCAGGGACACAGGGCCAGCCTCCATAAAGGCTCTGGGTGAAATCTGATCATGGTTTAAGCCACCGACAGCATGGCCGATTTCATGTATGGCTGTTGTAATAGGGGCGGTTATCGCGAGTTCTTGCCAAGGGCACTGGTCCTCAACTGTACCGGTGCGGTCAGGGATTTCAAGCATTATGACTCCATGCCGAGTAAGGGTTGCCCCGCAAACCCCGCTGGGGGGTGGGATTCGAAATGAGGGGACAATGACAATATTTCCTGTGTTTTTGTACCGGGAGGCAAAGTTTAAAAATTTAGTTAAATTAATTAAAACTGGATATCGTGCACCGTTTTCTGCTACCCAATAACTAATAGGAGAATCGCTGCTTCTCACATCGACCGCAATGGGTCTGACATTTATTTGCACATTTCTTAAGAAATCTAATTGAGGGTATCCTGCGCCGACCAAGGCAGGTGTAAGAATATTAAGAAAACCCAGCTGGATATTTTGTTTAATACCATTACCCCAACTGGTGGCCAGAAGCCTTGCATAGGCAGGGTCATCTCCATGATAGCGGGGATCATACGGGACAATAATATCAATGGTCCAGGCGGTACAATCATTGCTTGCGAGCGGGGAGGTGACCGTAACTGGCGGTAATTTTTCGATCTCGACCTGTTTATAAAAGTCTTCAACGGTTGTCGAGCTTACGGTAAAATCCGCATCGTTGCCGGCTTCATCCACAGTTTGAAAGAGAAACTTTTCGCGCGGATAATCATCGGGCAGGATAATTTGATAAAACTCAAAATTCTCGGATGTTTGAACCTTTTGAATGCTGACGTTTTGTGCGGGAGTAAAATAATTCTTTTCATTTAATTTATAAGCGCTCAGATTGACTATTTTTTCGCTGGTGCGGACAATAAGCTCATTTTCATTCTCCTGAATAATCTCAATAAGAGGTTTTTGGTTATCAATGGCAAATTGGCTTGAGAAATGTACTTCGCGAAGGTTAGTCTTGATTTGATATTGGACGGTATT
>Ga0155077_1133_pt2 | contig 15733 bp, 13 predicted proteins | sample RifCSPhighO2_01_FD_106045 | JGI IMG/M metagenome (GOLD analysis project Ga0155077, IMG submission 106045) | Omnitrophica WOR_2 bacterium RIFCSPHIGHO2_01_FULL_48_9
GTGGTTGCCGCAGCGGACAACCACGCCCGCGAGATCGTGGAGCGTTCCCGCAAGGCTGCGGTGGAAGCCGCCAAAGCCATCGAACATAAAGCTCGGGATGAAGCGCAGATCGTTATTAATAACGCGCAACATGAACTGCAGGCTAATATAGAGAAGGCGCGCATGGCGTTGCGGGAAGAAAGCGTTAATATCGCGGTTGGTTTAACGCAAAAGATTCTGGAAGAAGAATTTGACGATGCCAAACATCAAAGATTAATGGATAAACTCATAAAAAATTTCCGTACCGATGATTACCAAAAGTCATAAAGTTGCCCATAGCTATGCCAGAGCGTTTTTTGAATTGGCCCAAGAAACAAAAGTTCTCGCCAAGACTCAAAATGACGTTAATCAGCTCAAGGCATTGTTGGAACAATCTCCGGAATTTAAACAGTTCATCAATAATCCGATCATCCCCGTCCTTCGTCAGCATGAGATATTAAAGGCTTTGTTCCATGGGAAGGTCCACGCTTCAACTCTGTCTTTTCTTTTATTTTTATCTGAGCATAAAAGGTTGAGCCGGTTGGAACGGATCTGTTCGTTTTTTGAAAAACTGTACTTGCAGGCAGAAGGGATCCTTAAGATCAAGATCACCAGCGTCTGCGCCATGGAAGAATCTCAGGTAAAATCTATTTCCGAGAAATTCAAGAAAATTTACGCTAAAGACATCGAGCCGCAGCAGGCGATCGATAAGGGTTTGTTGGGCGGCTTTAAAGTCCAAGTGCAAGACGTGATTTATGATTGTAGTGTTAAAACTCAGCTTGAAAATTTCAGGCGAAATGTTTTGATGGTCTAGTACTGTGTTACCTAAGTTATGTTTAGAAGAACACAGTACAGTACCTTGTTCCTCTGATGATTAATATATCTAAAATTAAGGTAACAAGGTACTAGAAAGGGAAGAACCATGGATTTAAAACCAGCAGAAATAACTAGTATTTTAAAAAAACAATTAGCCGATTACGAAACGAAGTCGGAAACCTATGAGGTCGGAACCGTGGTGAGCATCAGCGACGGGATCGCGCGGGTTCACGGGCTGTCGCAGGTCATGGCCGGAGAGTTGGTGGAATTTGAAAGCGGCATCCGCGGCATGGCGATGAATTTGGAAGAAGACAACGTGGGTGTGGCGGTCTTCGGCGAAGATACTCATGTGAAAGAAGGCGACACGGTCAAGCGCACCAAAACAATCACGTCGGTCCCGGTCGGGGAAGGCCTGGTGGGACGCATCGTGGACGCGTTAGGTGTGGCAATTGACGGTAATGCGCCGATCCGTTCGACGGAATCCCGGCAGATCGAAGTGAAGGCCCCGGGGATCATCGAACGTCAGGACGTTAAAGAACCTCTGCAGACCGGCATTAAAGTCATTGACGCGTTAACGCCGATCGGACGCGGTCAGCGTGAACTTATCATCGGTGATCGCAAGACCGGAAAAACAACACTCGCCATCGACACGATCATTAATCAGCGGGGGGAAGGTGTTTATTGTTTTTATGTCGCGATCGGTCAAAAACGCTCGACGGTCGTTCAAGTGTACGAAACTTTAAAAAAATTCGGCGCGATGGAATACACCACGATCATTGCCGCGACCGCTTCGGATCCGGCGCCCATGCAATTTCTGGCGCCTTATTCCGGAACTGCCATGGCGGAATATTATCGCGACAGCGGCCGTCATGCCTTGATCATTTATGATGATTTGACCAAACAAGCGCAGGCCTATCGTCAGATGTCGCTTTTACTGCGTCGTCCGCCGGGACGGGAAGCGTATCCGGGAGATATTTTTTATCTGCACAGCCGTCTTTTGGAACGGGCCGCAAAATTGAGCGCCAAAAAAGGCGGGGGCAGCTTGACCGCGTTGCCGATCATCGAAACACAGGCGAGCGATGTTTCGGCGTACATCCCGACCAACGTTATTTCCATTACTGACGGACAAATATTTTTGGAAGGCGATCTGTTCAACGCCGGTCAGCGTCCGGCGATCAATCCGGGGATTTCTGTTTCCCGCGTCGGTGGCGATGCACAGATCAAGGCCATGAAACAGACGGCCGGAACTTTACGCTTGGATCTGGCGCAATACCGCGAATTGGCGACGTTTTCGCAATTTGCCACGGATTTGGACGTGGCCACCCGCAAACAACTCGACCGCGGTCAGCGTTTGATGGAAGTCATTAAGCAGGGTGTCCGGGAACCATTGTCCGTGGCCAAACAGGTCATTTTTATTTTTGCCGGGGTCAACGGTTATCTGGACGATATCCCGGTAAAAAGTGTGAAAGATTTTGAGAAAAAATTATATGAAGCGCTCGATTCTACGTACGCGGACACGGTGAAGCTGTTTAATAAAGAGAAGGCGATGACCGATCCGCTCAAAGAAGAATTGAAGAAAATACTGACGGATTTTAAAAGAACATTTAAATAGCTTTCAGCTTTCAGTCTTCAGCCATCAGTTAAAATCTTTTACTGAAAGCTGAAAGCTAAGAGCTGACAACTCAAAAATGCCTACCTTAAAAGAATATAAAACAAAGATCACCAGCTTAAAGAATATTTCCAAGATCACGAAAACCATGAAATTGGTTTCGGCGAGTAAACTTCGTCAGGCCCAGCATGCGCAGACAAGCGCTAAGCTCTACGCCTGGGAACTCACGGAATTGATCGCGCGGTTGAGCGCCTCGGTTGACAGCACTCTGCATCCTTTATTGGTCGCCAGGCCTTCGGTCAAAAAAATCCTTGTTCTGCTTATCACATCGGACAAAGGGCTCTGCGGCGGGTTTAATAACAATTTATGCAAAAAAGTCGCCGTGTGGATGCGCGAAAAGAATACCTCGGTCGAAAAAATTGATTTGAGTTTTTGCGGCAAGCGAGGGTCCATGTTTTACAAAAACCGGGGCAACCGCAACAAATATTATGAGAATGTCACGGCCAAACCGGATTTCAAGAATGCCAAGATGATCGGCGAGGAATTAAGTCAGTCTTTTGTGGCCGGCGCTTACGATGAAGTGTATCTGGCCTATAATCATTTTAACAACGCGCTTTCTCAAACCGCGACATTTGAAAAGATCTTGCCGATCGAATCCATAAGCTTGTCGCCGACGCAAACGCAGCATCCCTCCAATTATCTTTTTGAGCCGGATGCGCCGGAATTACTGCAGTTCCTCATTCCAAAATTTTTATATTTTAAGATTTATTATGCCTTGTTGGAGAATTCCGCGGGTGAGCATGGGGCGCGGATGACGGCGATGGACAAGGCGTTTCAAAACGCGATGGATCTCATTGAAAAATACACGCTCTTGCGTAATCGCGCCCGGCAAGCTTCGATCACCAAAGAATTAATCGAAATTGTTTCGGGCGCAGAAGCATTGAAATAAAAGGGAGTTTAACTATGATGAAGCATTCTCACGAAAATAAAAAAATAAGCCATGGAAAAATTACGCAGGTTTTAGGTGCGGTCATCGACGTTTCTTTTTCCGAGGGAAATTTGCCGCCGATCTATACGGCGCTTAAAACCACTAATCCGTCTATCAATGACCAGGAATGGAACCTGACTCTCGAGGTCGCACAGCATCTGGGGGATAATGTCGTTCGTGCGATTGCCATGGACAGCAGCGAGGGGTTGACGCGCGGAGTTGCGGTCATGAGCACCAACGAAGGAATGAGCATGCCTGTCGGGGAAGAGACCCTGGGCCGCGTTATGAATCTTTTGGGCGACCCGATCGATGAGGTGGGGCCTATTGTAACAAAGAAACGAATGCCGATCCATCGCAAAGCTCCAACCTTTGCGGAACAAAACACATCGGATACGATTTTGGTAACGGGAATCAAGGTCATCGATCTTTTAGCGCCGTATCGAAAAGGCGGCAAGATCGGTCTTTTCGGCGGAGCTGGCGTCGGAAAAACCGTCATCATTCAAGAGTTGATTAATAATATCGCCAAAGAACACGGCGGTTATTCTGTTTTTGCCGGGGTCGGAGAACGGACCCGCGAGGGAACCGCGCTTTATCGCGAAATGCGTGAGGCCGGCGTTATCGACAAAACATCGCTCATTTATGGACAGATGAACGAGCCGCCGGGGGCCCGGGCCCGCGTTGCGCTTTCGGCGTTGACCGTTGCCGAATATTTCCGCGATGAAATGCATCAGGACGTTCTTTTATTCATTGATAATATTTTCCGATTTACGCAGGCCGGATCGGAAGTTTCCGCGCTTTTAGGGCGCATCCCATCGGCCGTCGGATATCAACCGACGTTAGGAACAGACATGGGGGAACTTCAGGAGAGGATCACCTCGACCAAAACCGGTTCGATCACCTCCATTCAGGCGATTTACGTTCCGGCGGATGACTACACGGATCCCGCACCGGCGACGACGTTTTCCCATTTGGACGCGACCACCGAGTTATCCCGTCCCATTGCCGAGTTGGGGATTTATCCGGCGGTTGATCCATTGTCCTCTTCCTCGACGATCTTAGCCCCGGAAATTGTCGGAGAAGAACATTACACAATTGCCCGCGGTGTCAAAGAGACCTTGCAGAAATATAAAGAGTTGCAGGATATCATCGCGATCCTGGGTATGGATGAATTGTCGGACGAAGACCGGCGGACGGTTGATCGCGCCCGGAGAATTCAGAAATTTTTATCGCAACCATTCAATGTCGCCCAGCAATTCACCGGGAAAGAAGGACGTTATGTCCAATTGGCGGATACGATCCGGTCCTTTAAAGAAATCCTGGAAGGGAAACATGATGCCATCCCCGAGCAGGCGTTTTATATGGTGGGCAGCATCGATGAAGTTTTAGAAAAAGCCAAGACGTTGTAATGGGGGAGAAAAGGTGAACGTATTTGATCTGTCCATTGTTAGTCCCGGCGGAAAATTTTTTGAAAATAAAGCCGAATCTTTAATCGCGCCGGGCATTTTAGGATCATTTGGCGTGTTGGCCAATCATTCTCCGATGATAGCGGCGGTCAAGTCCGGGGTTATCAGGGTGAAAGATCAGACCCGTGAACATTTTTTTGTTATTGATTCCGGCGTCGTTGAAGTTGCTTTTGATCACAGTGTCCTTGCCCTTGTCGATCATGCCACTGCCTGCGAAACGTATGAGCGGGCCCTTTCCGAATTAAAGAAATAGTTTTTAAAGATTCCCATGGCTCACACCGAGAATACCGAACCGCAAGAAGAAAAAGAGAAATCATTTTTCAGCGTTATCATCCATTCTTTTTTTGTCATTCCTTTCCTCATCGCGGTCTTTTGCGTTCTGTTATTCACCGCCGTGCATCTTTTAACGAGCGAACAGCAGACCGTTTATGATTTTTTAAATGATGTTAAAGTGGGGGGAGCGACCAAGCGCTGGCAGGCGGCTTTTGAACTTTCCAAGATCCTGGCCAATCCCGAATTAATCCCCAAAGACGAACGTTTTGTTTCCGAAATGATCTCTGCTTTTAAACATTCGGAGCATGATGATTCCCGCGTCCGGCAATATCTGGCTTTGGCGATGGGACGGACCGGAAAATCAGAATTTTTAACCCCTTTGACCCAGGATATCGAGAGTGAAAAAGAAGAAAATCTTTACGCGATCATCTATGCCTTGGGGATGCTGCGAGATAAAGCCGCGGTTCAGGTCCTCAGCAAATACAGTAATCACGCTAATCCTCGGATACGCTCGGGTGTTGTTGTATCTTTAGGAGTGATAGGCGATTATAGCTCTAAAGAAATTCTAAAAAAGGCTTTAAATGATTCTGAACCCAATGTAAAATGGGGTGCATCTTTATCGTTAGCGCATATGAAAGACGCCAGCGGCAAAGAAATTCTGGCGAAGCTCTTGAATCGGAAATATTTGTCGAGTTTTGCTGAAGTTGATCCACAGGAACAGAACCAGATCCTTTTGGCAGCCATTGAAGGTTCGGCTTTTTTAGAGGCGGCTGAGCTGGATGCAGAGATCAAGGAATTAGCACAGGCGGACCAGAACATGAAAGTCCGTGCCGCCGCCATGGATTACGTGAATAAGAAAATAAACAAGAAATAGATACTATGAATTTAGAAAATTCGCAACCTGATCCTAATAATCCTCCGGCAGTTCCAGCGCCGGCTCCTAAGCCCGCTCCGGTTGCGCCGCCGAAACCCGTTGTGACCCCGGAACAAGTGAAAGCTTCACAGGCCATTGTGGCAGAGCCGATCAATCGTACGATTGCCGATGCGGCCAAGCCCGCTGGTTCCGAAGCAGCGGCCCCCGATTTAGAATCCATGGATCGCCGTGCTTTCATTAAATGGTTAACGGTCGGCTGGGTGGCTTTTATTGCGGCGATCGGCGGTTATGGTGCCATGTTTTTGCGTTTTATGTTCCCCAATGTCCTTTTTGAACCTAAACAAAGTTTCCGCGCCGGGTTTCCGGATGAATATCCTATTGGAGAAGTCTCAGAGCGTTGGAAAGATAAATACGGTGTCTGGGTGGCCCGGGATAATGAAAAGATTTATGTTCTCTCGACCGTCTGCACGCACTTGGGGTGTACTCCCAATTGGCTGGGACCGGAAAGCAAATTTAAATGTCCTTGTCACGGCAGCGGGTTTTACAAAACAGGGATCAATTTTGAAGGACCGGCCCCGCGACCGTTGGAACGTTTTAAGATTTACTTAGCTGACGACGGCCAAATCATCATCGATAAAACTAAGAAATTTCAACAAGAAAAAGGGGAATGGAACGACCCCGAATCATATTTGGTCGTATAGGAGAAAAGGCATGGCGGACGAACAAAAAGATAAAAAAAGTTTACTGGACCGTTTTTACGAAACGCAGGTCGGACGGGCTATTTTCCGTACTGGGGTTCCGCGGAACCGCCGGCAGCGGATGATGGTTGTTTTAAACAATGTATTTTTGCATTTGCATCCGGTGCGTTTACCGAAACATGCCGTGAAAGTAAAATACACCTGGTGTATGGGCGGCCTTTCTTTTTTTGTGTTTTTGGTCTTAACGGTCACCGGGATCCTTTTGATGTTTTATTACCGCCCGACGGTCGAATATGCCTACGGGGATATGATTGACTTGCGTGAGCAAGTTCCTTTGGGGATCATGCGTGAAATCCACCGCTGGGGCGCGCATTTGATGGTCATTACCGTGTGGCTCCATATGTTTAGAGTATTCATGACTGGTTCCTATAAACCACCGCGGGAATTTAATTGGACCGTAGGAGTGGTATTGTTGGTGCTTACGATGCTGTTGAGTTTTACCGGTTATCTTTTGCCTTGGGACCAATTAGCCATTTGGGCGATCACGGTCGGCTCAAACATGGCCGGCGCAACACCGTTTTTCGGAAGTTCCGGCCCCGGGGCAGCGTTGCTGAGTTTAGGGGACGTCAATTTTGTGCATGGGGCCAGTGACGCGCGTTTTGCTTTGCTGGGTGGACGGTTTGTCGGAGAGGCGACACTATTAAGGTTTTATGTTCTGCATTGCATCGGTCTGCCTTTTGTTATTATGATTTTTATGATCGTTCATTTTTGGCGGGTTCGTAAAGACGGCGGCATCTCCGGTCCAACATAATAAATAAAACGAAACAATTATGGAAATTCTCAAACATCTCATCAATATTGCCGCGGATCCGAAAATCCTTTTTCCGGTCATTATCGCGATCTTCTTCTTTATTTTTCCTCCCACGGACCGGTTATTTAAGATCAATCAGTGGTTAAGATTGGATAAAGTTTGGACAAAACAGGGGGGGATTGTTTTATTTGCGGCCCTGCTTATAGCTTTTTTATTCGGCCTGTCGGACGAAAATTTTCGAAAAATTGTTACAAAGCCGGATAATGTTCCCATTGTCGGTTTGATTTTCTTGACGGTGTTCTTTTTGTGGCTGAGCTTGAAGCAGGCCTGGGAAAACGATGCCCGCATAGAGCAGGGCAAAAAAACCAATGAAGCCGATGACGCGCAAGAAAAAGTTCTGGTTTGGCCGGATCTGGTTTACATTGAATTTATTGCCATGCTTTTCTGTGCGGCCTTCCTCGTTGTGTGGTCGGTCTTTTTAAAGGCTCCGCTGGAAGAACCGGCGAACCCCACTGTTTCGCCGAATCCGTCCAAGGCGCCCTGGTACTTCTTGGGATTGCAGGAAATGCTCGTGTATTTTGATCCGTGGCTGGCGGGCGTGGTGTTTCCCACGGTGATCATCATCGGGCTCATGGCCATTCCTTTTCTAGACAATAATCCCAAAGGCAGCGGCTATTATTCCTTTAAGGACCGGAAAATGGCGATCTCGATATTTCTTTTCTTCTGGCTGGTCTTATGGGTCTTTTTAATTTTAGTCGGGACTTTCTTGCGCGGGCCGAATTGGAACTTTTTTGGGCCGTTCGAATATTGGGATATTCACAAATTGGAGGCGCTCACCAACGTCAACCTTTCGGAATTGGTGTATATTCTTCTGCTTAAGATGAGCCTGCCGACGAATATCCTGCTGCGAGAATTGTGGGGATTCTTGGTCATGATATTTTATTTCGGCATTATGCCGCTGATTTTAGCAAAAACATTATTAAAAAGCGTTTATGAGCGTTTAGGGCCGGTGCAGTACAGCATTTTTGCCGTGCTGTTGTTAATGGCCGCCGGGTTGCCTATCAAAATGCTTTTGCGCTGGGCGTTCAATATTAAATATATTATTGCCATCCCGGAATTCTTTTTCAATATCTGAGATCGCTGCACAATAAAACATGTCCGACGAACGTCATTATAATATTAACAAGCTCAATCGTTTATTCGCGATCGCCAGCATCGTATTGTTCCTTTCCCTGGTCTGGCTTTTTGTGGACGATTATTCCCGCTCTTGGAAAAAATATCAAGCGGCATTCCGCGAACTGGAAATCGAAAAGACTCGCGTCAAGCACGACGGCGAAGCCAACAAGCTCCAGGCCCTGCCGGAGTATCAGGCGCTTCAACAGGAGATCGCCGACGCCCAAAAAACGATCGCCGAACGATGTTCCAATTCGGCAGACGTTAAAAAATCGCTGGAACGCCTGCAGGCCGAAAATGATTTATTGAAGCACAATTATAAAATTAAGATCGCCGAATTAGATGCCGCCCGTTACCGCTATGAGGACGCCATTCATAAAAAAGAAAACTTGGCGCACCGCGAGCCGCAATTTCAAAAACTCCAGGGCAGTGTCCAAGATTTAAAGCTCAAAGTCGAAGAATCCGATCAGAAGATCGCTGCACAGCACAGTCGTCAGGCCGAATGTAAAAATAAGGCTAAAGAATTAAAGCGTCAGGAAAATAATTTGTCCAAGCAGGCCGCTGTATTAGAAAGAAAGCTGCGCCGGATCGACCCTGACCAAATGACCTTTGCCAATTATGTCGCTGATCTGGTCCGTGATTTACCTATCTTGGATCTGGCCAGCCCGAAATCGAAAATCGAGCAGATCGTCCTCAACGATATCACCGATGATGTCAATTTTATGCGCGTCCCGAAAGTGGACCGCTGCACGACCTGTCACTTAGGCGCGACCAATCCGGATTATAAAGATGCGCCGCAACCTTTTCGGACTCATCCGAACTTAGAATTATTTTTGTCGACCAATTCCGCGCATCCTCTGGAGGAATTCGGCTGTACGACCTGTCACGGCGGACGGGGACGGGGAACGGATTTTAACAATACGGCGCATACGCCCGCCTCAGAGGAACAGAAGAAAGCGTGGGAGAAAAAATATCGTTGGGAAGCTTATCATCATTGGGAAACACCAATGTATCCGTTGCCGTATGTCGAAGCAGGATGTTTTAAGTGCCATTCGGGTGAGACAACAATCAAGGGAGCGGAGAAGCTGAATTTGGGTTTGAATTTAATCGAAAAAGCCGGCTGCTATTCCTGCCACACGATTGATAAATATAAAGATTGGCCGAAACCCGGCCCGGACTTAACCCATCTGGCAACAAAAGTTTCGAAAGAATGGGCGTACCATTGGATCGAGGACCCCAAATCGTTTAGGCATAACACCTGGATGCCCTCATTTTATAATCAATCGAATAACAGCGATCCTGAATCGCTGCGCCGTGGGCAGCAGGAAATCCAGGCCATGGTGCATTATTTATTTGCCGCCAGTGAAGAATTCAAACTTCCCAGTATGCCGACGTGGGGCGATCCCAAAAAAGGTGAAGAGACCGTTTCCTCAATAGGATGTTTTGCCTGCCATAATCTGCAGCACGAACTGGCCGCCGCACCGCGTACGAATGATTCTTTACGGCGGGAGCACGGGCCGAATTTGACCGGGCTGGGGGCAAAAACAAGCAAGGTGTGGATTTATAATTGGCTTAAAGATCCCAACCGGTATCATCCTGAAACGCGCATGCCGAATTTACGTTTGAGCGACGAAGAAGCCGCGGATGCCGCCGCCTTTTTGGCTGAAGATAAGGATGTCGAGTTGATGAACAAGCCTGTGCCACCGCTGGATGAGGCCGTGGTCGATCAAATTGTTAAATCATTTATGGTCAAGGCGAACACGGCCCAACAAACCGCCGACCAAATGGCCAAAATGAATTTGGATGACAAATTATTTTATGCCGGAGAAAAATTGATCGGCCATTACGGCTGTTTTTCCTGTCATAATATCAAAGGATTCGAGAATTATAAACCTATCGGAACGGACCTGACCGAAGAAGGCAGCAAGTCGGCAGAACGCTTGGATTTTGGATTTATTCACATTGACCACACTAAACAAGCCTGGTTCAAACAAAAGTTGCAGGAACCGCGGATCTTTGATGAGGGGAAAGTTAAAGCGCCCGAAGACAAATTGCGCATGCCAAATTTTGATTTCACCGAGGAAGAGGCAGGAGCCATTACGACGGCCCTGTTGGGTTTTGTCAAAGACAAACCGGCCCCCGACAAAATGAAACCGCAGACCCCGGAAAATATTTATATCGAAGAAGGCCAGAAAATTATCCGGCAGTTCAATTGTCAGGGGTGTCATATTATGGAAGGAGAAGGGGGCGCCATTCAATCCAGCGTAACGCAATGGCTCATGGCCTTTGATAACCGCAGTGAAGGCGATGCCCAGGCCTTGACGACCAGTTTTAGTCCGCCGAATTTGATCGGGGAAGGAAAGAAGGTGCAGACGGAATGGCTGTTTAACTTTTTGCATGAACCGGTCACGATCCGTCCCTGGCTGAAGGTGCGCATGCCCACGTACCGTTTCAATGCCGCGCATTTGAATGCGTTGGTCAAATATTTTAACGCCTTGGATAAGCAGGAATTTCCATACACGGAGACAGTTGATATTAAATTATCGCCCGAGGAATTCGTCGCGGGCGAAAAGTTGTTCTCAGCGGAATACTTCGACTGTGGCAAGTGCCACATAGTCGGAGATAAGATGCCAGCTGGCTCAGAGGAAAGTTGGGCGCCCAATTTTACCTTGGCCCGGACCCGTCTGAAACCAGAATGGATCAGCGAATGGCTCAAGGATCCCCAGGCGCTTCTTCCGGGGACCAAGATGCCAACTTTCTTTGATCCGGCGAGCTTTGATAAATCGGGTCCGGAAGATGTCCTCCAGGGTGATGAAAATAAACAAATCGAAGTCTTACGAAATTATTTTTTAACTTTATCTGCTAAACATCCAGCGGTCGATGCCCGACCCCAAAGCCCAAAATCGACAGGTCCGCTAAAGCCGGCAGAGGCTGAGGCAATGCCCCAAACGGAAACCCAGACAACTAAACCTTCGCTGTCGGTTACTCAGCCGGAATAGTTTTCTGTAATTCCGATTCGTTTCTCTATGCTCACGACCATTTTGACCTTAAGTGCGTTAACCTTTGCCGTCCTTTATCCACTCTGTTTTTGGATCAGTGTGGATAATCCGCTTAAGCAATATTTTCATCGTTTTCATCTTGGATTGACGTGTTGTGTCGCCGGCATTGTTGTTTTTTCTTTTTTTGCGAACAGTCCTCTTTTTATTAATAACCAGCTTGCCTTGATTCGTATTTTAGGCGTTGTCTGGGTCAGCTCACTTCTTCTTATCACATTTTTTTATTGGCACAGGGATTATCCTCATCCGGCTGTGCTGACGTTGCCGTGCTGTCTGGGCGCTTATCTTTTGTTTGGGTGGCAAGCGTACTATGTTCGCCCAGGGATATTGGCACACCTCCCCGAAATCATTAATGGAGATGTCCAACCGATTTGCGGTTCGTTTACAATTTCCTTGGCCATTGATTCGGCCGTGGTCACACTGGTTGGGGGATTTGTATTAATTTCAGCAATCTTTGCTATGAATTTAGGCCATTGGTATTTGAATGTTCACGGCTTATCACTGCACCATTTGAAACGGGCAACGCAGGTTCTTGGTTTTTTTGCTCTGCTTCGATTATCTTTTGACTTACTGCAATTGGTGACTCTCCGTGTGATTTATGTTGGTGATGAAATTTTTTTGTATCAATTTATGCTGACCACGGATGGATTTTTCTTATGGATTGCGTTATTTTTTGGGACGATATTCCCTCTAGCCGGGCTCTATTTTGTCAATGGTACGTTGGATGCAAAAAATACGCAAGCCACCACAGGGATTCTTTACGCAATTTTGAGCGCTGTTTTTATTGGCGATTTGACTTATAAATATTATTTAATAAAATTTGGTTTTATTCTGTGATATTTACTATTTCTCGTCAGTGCCCACAGTGTCAAAGATTTCAAATCGTCGAAGTGCAACTGCCCCAGAATATTAGCTGTCCTAATTGCGCGAGCCGGTGGGGAAGGGTCGAAACGCTTGAGTCTGTTTTTGAAAAGTGTCCGGTGTGCGAGTGCAAACAATTCTGGGTGCAGAAGGATTTTAATCAGGCGCTGGGTTGTTTTATCATGCTGATCGGGATCGTGCTGGTACCGTTGACTTATGGGCTGAGCCTGCCGGTGTTTGCTCTTTGGGATTGGCTGATTTACCGGAGATTGCCGAATTATGCGGTGTGCTATCGCTGTGCGAGTGAATTCCGGGGTTTCGTGATCCCGGCGCGCTTGAAATCTTTTTTACATCATATCGGGCTCAAATATGATAGATACAGGTGATAGAATAGTTCATAAGTGCTTAGTAATTAATGATTTGCGTTAAGAATTATTTTTTAAAAAATAATGTAACTTTTAGGCCCGGCCCGCGTTTAATAGGGTGAGAGAGAGCAAAGGTAAGAGAAGAGGATATGGAGCAAAACGACGAACAGCTTATTAAAGAATATTTTGCAGGAAACACAAAGGCTATAGAAATGCTGTTTTCACGCCATAAAAAATTAGTCTTTAATTATGCCTTTCGGGTTTTGGCCAACCGGGCCGATGCCGAGGATGTCACGGCGGATGTGTTTTTTGCGTTGTTCACTAAAAAATACACGTTCCAGCCGGATGTGAAATTCACCAGCTGGCTGTATGTGGTCATCCGTAATGCCTGTTTTGACCGGTTGCGCAAACGGAAAAGGTTTGTTTCTTCCTGGTTTCAGAAAAAGGACCAAGGGGATTTTGCAGAATGGACCATCCCGGATGACAACGCGGTTACGGACAGGCCGGCCCAAATCAAGGAAATGTCGGGCCAGGTGAAACAGGCCATTGAACAATTGCCGCAGCAGCAAAAAGAAGCGATCATTTTACGCGAATATGAACAGCTCAGTTACCAAGAGATCAGTGAGGTCTTGGATTGCACTGTCGAAAATGTGAAAGTGCTGATTTTTCGGGCGCGCGAACAATTGCGCAAAGGTTTGGCATCTTTCATGCAGGGGGGACTCTAATGGAAAACCATAACGATTTACGCCAATTGATTTCGGTTTATCATGACGGGGAAGCGACCGCCGCCGAAAGTAAAATAGTCGAACAGCACATTCAGGAATGTGCCGAATGTAAGAAGTATCTGCAGGAATTGCAGAAATTATCCTCTTCTCTCAAAGAATGGAATGCAGAAAACCTCTCTCTCGATTTGGAACAAAAAATTAACAAACGGTTTTTGGACCTAAAATCGAAGGAGGAATCTCATATGAAAAGCAATATTTCTGTGGTAACGATCGGGGCGACCGGGGTTGCCTTGATCCTTTTTGCGGTAGTGCTTCACAATAACATGCTGCAGCCCGCTGGGCATCAGCAAATAGCTAAACTGAATGAATCCATCCACAGCGGGATCAAGGCCGCGCAAGGGTCTCGCACGGAAGTTTCACAGCTAGCACAAAATAAAAAAGAAGATGTTATCGCCCGCGAATTAGCAAAAGTAAAATCCAGCGTGAGCGGGTTAACTGCCGAAAGAGGCAAAGATCAGCTGGCGCTCAAATCAGCTACCGATTCTATCGGTGATAAATTCAGTCCAGGAAATCAGGCAATTGTCGCGGGAAAGGGCGCCACGATACAATATGAGCCGTATTATCTTTCGACAAATTATGATTTAAAAGACCAAATGAATTTTGAAGTCGCAGGGAAAAATAGTGATGTGGAGCGACGTATTATTTCCGGTGCACCTCCGCTCGCTGCTCAGAAAATGGTCATGGGGAAACAAGCCACACAATACGCCCGAGAATACTGGGGAGGCGGCGGTGTCGATGAACTAACGGTGAATTACCCGCAGTATTATTATGAGCAGCCGCTGAATACCGAAGAATACGGCCGCACTTTAGAGAACAATTTCTTTGATGCAAAGGCCGATCCGCTTTCTACTTTTTCGATCGATGTGGACACGGCTTCCTATAGTAATGTCCGCCGCTTTTTGACTCAGGGGCAACTGCCGCCGAGCGATGCGGTCCGTATCGAAGAAATGATCAATTATTTCACTTATGATTACCCGCAGCCATCGTGGGGACAGCCGTTTTCCATCACCATGGAAGCAGCACCCTGCCCCTGGAATCCGCAAAACAATTTGGTTTTGATCGGTCTGCAGGGAAAAAATTTACAGCATGACCGCCTGCCGGCAAGCAATCTGGTGTTTTTGATCGATGTGTCCGGTTCGATGGCCCAAGCGAACAAATTGCCGCTGGTGCAGGAATCATTCCGCATGTTGGTCAACAGCCTGCGGTCCGAAGACCGGGTCTCGATTGTCGTCTATGCCGGATCAGCCGGGTTGGTGCTGGATTCCACCTCCGGAGATCAAAAATCTCTTATTTTGTCAGCGATCGACCGGTTGCAGGCGGGCGGTTCTACCGCCGGCGGTCAGGGGATTCAGCTGGCGTATCAAGTCGCCCAAAGGAGTTTTATCCGCGGCGGCAATAACCGGGTTATTTTAGCGACGGATGGAGACTTTAATGTCGGGATATCCAGCGACAATGATTTGGTGAATCTGATCGAAGAAAAAAGAAATCAAGGGGTCTTTTTGACCGTGCTCGGATTTGGCATGGGCAATTATAAAGATTCCAAGATGGAAAAATTGGCGGATAAAGGCAACGGTAATTATGCCTATATCGATACCAACCAGGAAGCCCATAAAGTAATGGTGCAGGAATTGGGAACCATGCTTTTCCCGATCGCCAAGGATGTCAAAATTCAAGTGGAATTCAATCCGGCACATGTGAAATCTTACCGACTTGTCGGTTATGAAAACCGGGTTTTGGCGAAAGAGGACTTCAATGACGACACCAAAGATGCCGGTGAACTGGGGGCCGGGCATTCGGTCACGGCGTTTTATGAAATCGTTCCGGCGAGCTTGTATCAGCCTTTTGTCGATGATACGCGGAAGGTCGATCCGTTGAAATATCAAGAGGTAAAGGTCAAGTCCAACGCCGAGTTAATGACAGTAAAATTGCGCTATAAGGACCCC
>Ga0155077_1137_pt4 | contig 14937 bp, 13 predicted proteins | sample RifCSPhighO2_01_FD_106045 | JGI IMG/M metagenome (GOLD analysis project Ga0155077, IMG submission 106045) | Omnitrophica WOR_2 bacterium RIFCSPHIGHO2_01_FULL_48_9
AGTTCCGTCACGAGCAGCCTCAAGACGAGCAATAACAATACGATCCCCATCGTGGAGACATCCGAGGCCGAAACCATCGTCATGGTCAAGAATAACGTCACCATCGTCATCGGCGGGTTGATCAAAGAAGAAAAACTGACGACCTTCAAAAAGATCCCTTTTTTAGGCGACCTGCCTCTTTTGGGTCTGGCCTTTCGCAACCAAGAACAGAGCGTCAAGAAAACAGAGCTGGTGATTTTTTTAACACCGAGGATTGCCACCGGGGACGTGGCCCAGACCCCGCTCCTCGAAGAATTGCGCGACAAAGGCGAGTTCTCATTCCCGGTTGATTCTTCTGAAGAATAATTTGTTTCAAAATGGAGGCTTAAAAGATGGGACGAATCGGTTTAGGAGAAATTATAGTCATTGGTTTGGTCATCATGCTGCTGTTTGGGGCCAAGAAGCTCCCCGAACTTGGAACGGCCCTGGGGGAGTTTTTGAAGCGTTTTAAAAAAGCGACCCGGGACATCAATGAGGATGTCAAAAACATAACCAAAGATAATGACCCCCACATCTAACGAATTATCGTTTTTTGATCATTTGGAAGAATTCCGGGGCAGGTTAATAAAATCCATTATCGCGTTTTTGTTCGCGGCAAGTATCGTGTACCGTTTTGTTGACCGAATCCTGGCCTCCGTCATCAAGCCGGTCGGTGCGGTTGTCTTCACCTATCCTTCGGAAGCCTTCCTGGCGCATGTCTCTCTGACCATCTGGGGCGGAATCATCCTGGCCTCTCCGGTCATCATTTATCAGATCTGGCGGTTTGTCTGCCTGGCCCTCACGGCCCAGGAAAGAAAATATGTGCTGATCTTCGGCCCGTTGTCGCTGGTGTGTTTTTTGGCAGGGGTGGCGTTTGGCTACGGGGTGATGATCCCCATGTCGATGCAATTTTTATTAAGTTTTGCCTCCGACACCATGGTCCCCATGCTCTCCGTCAATAAATATATTTCGTATACCGGAAGCATGGTCTTTGCCTTTGGCATCGTTTTTGAGTTGCCGCTGGTTCTTTTGTTTTTGACAAAGATCGGCATCGCGACCCCGGCGTTCCTGATCCAAAAACGTAAATATGCCCTGGTGATCATCCTCATTGTGAGTGCCATCCTGACCCCGCCTGATGTTTTATCCCAATTTTTAATGGCCGGCCCGCTGGTTGTCCTTTATGAGATCGGTATCGTGGTTTCAAAATTTACCTATCGAACAAAAAGTTAGGAATACATCTAGGGGTTATGAATAGAAAGAAATATTTTTTTCATTTTATTTTGTTTTCCGGTACTTTATTTTTTTTAGGATGCGGACAGAATCCGCTCCGCCCGCTCAGCGCCCCAGACGCTCTTAAAATCGCTCGGCAAACGGCCGAGGTTCAGGCGCTATATGCTTTACAAAATCGCAAGTGGGCCGGTTGCATCGAAGCGAAGGCCGAACGGCCGTGCGACAGCGATTGGGTGACCTGTATCGAGGATGCGTGGGTCGTCAAATATACCTTGGGCGAACGCTGTGGGGTGGCCCATGACGGCCGTTTGGGCGTGACGCTGTTAGTCGACGGGAAGTCAGGCAAAGTGATCTCCCGCTTTCCGGAAACGGAATATTTTAAAGATGAGCTGTATTGCCGCGACGACTTTGATTGTTCCTGCCGTCTCGACCCGGCCGCCGGAGAGAAGGAGTGCAAGAATTTTATTTATGCCCCGCTGACGTGGCCGGTGGCAGCAACAACACCTAAGGCTCAGTGTCGCACAAATATTTGTTCCCGGCCCGGCAGTCCATAAGAAGGGGGCGGCTTGGGAACTAAGAAAAGTTTTTATTAGGTATTGAAATTGTTTTTTTTTAGGTTATAATTTGGCCAGATAACCTAAGGGCTGTTTCTCTTGCCGAGCTTTGTGAAGCAAGGCTTGAGAAGCAATCTCGCCATACAAACAGCAAAGGGTGGGAGGCATCATGAGAATCGAAGATATTCGCGAACTGTTAAAGGATAAACGCGTTGTTGATGAGATCAACAAACATCTCTGGATCGAAAGCCAAAAAGCAGGCTACAGCATAGGGATGGAACGGGCCACCGATGAATGGCTGCGTTTATACTCGGAAGGATGGATAAAGTTCCATATGCCGGACAAGTACCGGGCGTATAAATCAAAAAAAAAATAATCGAAAATTCCAGGATATTCGCGAAGCGATAAAAATAGGCCAGGCTGTCATGGCCTATTTTTTTTCGTCATCAGCAAAAAGATAACGATCCCCGCCGCAACGCTGCTTAAGAAGGCCCCTAAATAGAACGAGAGGGGGAGAAACACAAATTTCACCTCGTGCTCGCCCCGCGTAAGGAAAACCGAACGGATCAGGCAATTCGTTAAATACATTTTATCCGCTTTGCCATCGACATAAACTTTCCAATCCGGATGATAGGCATCGCCCAAGACCAGCAGCCCCGGGTTTTCCATGAAGGCCTTCACGGTCACTGCGTTAGCGGAGTAGTGGGCGATTTCTGCCGTGGAGGCGTCTTGAACGGGTGCCCCGTCGAGCTGGGCCTTAAGGACAGGGGACAACGCGTCATTAATAACGGCCAATTCTCTTAAATGCCACTGTACTTTTTTGAGGATGATAAAGGCCGTAGCCGTGTCGGGTTGAAAGACGGCCTTGTGTACGATGTAGGCCCGCGGAAACGCTCCTGTGCGTTCATAGATATTGACCTCGCCGGCATAAACTTTGGCCTGGCCGTCCTCGGGATCTTCGCGGAAAGACGGCACCAGCCGGCGCATTTTTTCCGTCGTCGGCGTGACCAGATATTTGACGTTGAGCATGTCGAGAAAAGCCTGTCCTTTGATAATGGGGATGGTCCGCAAGGCCGGCGGCCGCAGGTCGTTGTCGAAGATTCGGTCGGAGATCAGCTCTTCCACAAAATTCACGAAACGTTTCGGGATGAGACCGAAAAAGATCCCCAAGTCGTCGAGTTCAAATCCGCTGGCCGTGTTCGGATAAAAATTCCAGAAGATGCCGTAAGCGCGGTTCCGTTCCGGCGATTTTTTTAAAAATTCGATGTAAGGGACTTCCCCGAAAGACCGGAAGCGGAACGATTTTTCTCTTAAGATATAATGGAACAATTCATGCGAAATGCTGAAGAGGAGCAAGAAGCACAAGAATCGCCGGTTGAATAATTTTTTGTCCTTAATGAAGAGAATGATCTGAAAGAGGATCAGCAGGCAAAATCCGACGATGCTGGCCTGCAACGCAACGGGAAAATACGGAGCGGTCTGTTCACGAAAAAGATGTTTTAGGATGATGCCGCCCAAGAGAACGCTGAAGATAAGCCCTTTCCAGGAAAGATTTCTTCCCAGCAGGACGGTGCGGATGCCCATGCCGGCGGCCACCGCGAAGGTGAACGCGACCAGATGCGGCGTGTGAATGGCGTAACGGCAAAGATTGAAGATCGGCAGATAGCCGATCCAGTTGATATAAAAGAAGCTGTACGCTTTGCTGAGGATGAGAAATCCTAAAATGACGAAAAAGTAATTGAGGCCTTGCCGTTGCTTATTAAAGAGGCTTAAGAACGCTAAGGCCAAAGGCAGGGTTCCCAGATAGCCGCCCCACCATCCGGCAAAAGTAAAATCAAAGGTGAGCGATTCGCGCTGGAAAAAGTAAGGCAAGGCGAGTGTGATCAGCCGTTCCCGGAATTCCTCGTTCAACAATCCCACCCCCGGCGGGTGCCCGTGCCAGAATTCCGAAGGCAGATTCCTTAAGAAAGGGAACAGAACGATCGCGGCCCCGCAGAGCCCCAGCGCATAGGCCGAGATGGTCGGAACAAGGTAGGTGCGCCAGTGAGTAAATTTTTTTAATGACCAGAAGCGGAAAAAGAAAAAGAGCGCGCCATAGACATTGACCAAAAAGATATGTTCGGGATGGCCCGCCAAGAAAGTCAGGGTGATCGTCGTCGCCAAAAAAGCGACGCTGCGCCGGTCTGGAGAACGGATCAGACGTTCGAGGCAGATGAGCAACAGGGGTGTCAAGAGATCGACGTTGACGGTCCAATATTGCAGCAGCACCATCGGGCCGCTCAGCATGAATATGATCGCCGCGCCGGCGGCCGGGACTTTTCCCAACCGCAGGGTGCGCATGAACCAATAGGTCAGAAAGCCGCCCAATAACAAACGGCTGAGGATCAAGAGATCCCAGGAATAAAATTCCGGAAAGAGATACATGATAAAAGTGAGCGGAAAGAACATGCCGATCTCGAGTTCGCCGATCAAAGGGAAGCCGCAGGCCTGGTGAGGATTCCAGAGCGGCAGGATTTTTTTCTTAAGATTACGTTTTATGAATTCATAAACCGGCTCATCCTGGACCGAAGTATCTGTCCCGTTGACGGGAATGAACTTCGGTTTATTTTTTTCCTGGCCGTACGGGCCGTAAGTCAGGGCCTGCGCGTTCGCGGTCGTGACCTTAAATGTTTTTCCCAAAAAAACGATATCGTAGAAGCAAACGACCAGGAGGGCGAGTAAAACACCGAGGATCAGGAAACTTTCTTTGACAATGGGTCGCGGCATAGGGTTCATTATAAGCGATTCAAAGAGGAACGTCCAAAAATAGTTTAGCGCTGTCCGGGGGTTTCGTCTTTCCGCCAGTGCACATAAAAACTCAAAAATATCAGAGAAGGCAACAGGTAGAGCAGGATTCGCGGAGTTGTTTTGATGAGCCGCCAGGTAAGGTCAAAATGGACCGTCGTGAGATAAATGACGAAAAGCGCTATACCGTAGAGAAGAAAAAACAAGGTCAGCACCTTGGTCTCTTTAAAGAAATATTTTTTGAACCCGGCCAGCGCCATGACAAGCAGGAGTCCCCAGAGATACTGCCAGGTCGGATCGGCCATGGCGTAGTAAAAAGCCTTGCCGATAGCGAGGCATTTTTCAAAACTGAACAGCGGGATGATCAATTTAAGCGTGGCGAAAGAAATGTCGCGGTTGGCGGGCGCGAGAAATGTTTTGAGGATCAAAGCGGCGGGAAGAGTGAGGATGATCCCTGTGAAAATCTTGAATATCATTTTTGAACGTATTTTTTTGTCGGAGGATTTTTCCAAAAGCAAATATGCCAGGCTCAGGGCGAGCAAAAGCCCGGCGATCGTCACGCCTTCGTTCTTGATGAACATCAGTAATCCGCTGATAAATCCATAAAGCAAAGCCAGTGAGGGGTTATGCTCCTGCAGAGTTTTGAGCAGGATGACACAGCTCAACAAAAGATAAAAACTTAAGACAATATCGGCGTATTGTGCGGTCGCCATAAATAAATAAAAGCGGTTCGTTATCAGGATAAAAGAAGCCAGTCCGGCGACGAGCGGGGGAATGTATTGTTTGAGCCCGGCAAAGAGGAGCGCGCCGTTCAGGACGGTAAACAACACCGCGGTGGCGATGGCGATTTCTTCGAGGGGGGCCCGGGAAAAGGCGTGAACCCAGACATTGAGAAAAGGCATAAAGAGCGGATAATCCGGTTGCGTATGCCAATGCAATTGAAATACGTTCTCCCACGAGCCGGCGCCTAAAATGAGAAATTTTGTTTTCATATTCCACAGCGCCCAGGCATCCCATTCGCCGAAAGGATGGCTGCGGGCCAGGGTATAAATAATTTTTGTCAGAAAAATAAAGCCGCTCAGCCAAACGATGTCGATGAAAATAATTTGGCTGCGGGTTTTGAGCGTATGAATCGAAATGAAATTTTTGTCGAACGAACGAAAGCCCCCGCGGTAATAATCTAAGTTGAGAAGAAAGAATAGAATGATCAGCAAGAGATGGATCTTCAGCAATTCCCACCGGTGAAAACCGTCAGCACAGAGGAAAGCGAGGAAAGTAATAAGGGAAGAAGCGCCCAGCCCGATGCCTAAGGACATAACCGTGTAAAGGCCCGGAGTGAGGGCGCGGGATTTTTTTAAGATAAAAGATACGATCTGGCAGCCGAGTAAGAAGGAAAGAAAATAAGCTAGAAGGATCATCATTGCCGTTCTGCCAGGATTTTAAAATAAGGATTAACGTGCAGCGGTGCGGCATTCAGTTCTTTCATCATGTCAAACGCCGTTAAAACATTTTGGCAGTCAAAAATAAGCAGCGGATGCTGCGCGTTGCCCAGGTCCAGGACGGTCGGCGCCAGGCGGTATTGGGCCTGCAGGAAAAGGCCGTCATTCTTCTCCGGCGACATGTCTTTGTCGGTGAGGAATCCCACCTTTTCGACACCCTGCAAGTCATCTGCCAGATCGGCAAATTCTCTCCCCGGTTCGGCGAAGACGAGATTTTTGTTGATGAATACGATCTTATGGTGGAGTTTGGCCAACGAGCGGATGTTGCGTCCCAGCACCAGGCAGGCCAGAACAATAAAAATGAGTTTCCAGGAAAGAATATTTTTGAGAAATTTTTGCATGGGTGCTTGGAAAGATGTAACTGCAAATTTTTATTCATTTTATAGTGTTCAGGGAGGATTTGCGAGGTTTTTTTGCTCGCGGTTGGGGAAATAAAAAAACCAAAACCCTCCGCAAAAGCTCAGAGGGTTTTGATCATATCGTTCGCCTGGAAAAGACTACTTTCTTTTGGCTGATTTCTTCTTGCGTGTTGTTTTTTTCTTTTTCGTTGCCATGTTGTTTCTCCTTTCTTGATAAGAAATTTCTTATTTCTTATGTTTTCATAATAACATAATCATATTGATATGCAAAAATTTTTTAAAGTTTTTTTTATATATTTTTAAAAAATTAATTCCCTTTTCTTTCTCTTCGAGAAATAATCATGTACAATAAATTATCCGATAGAAAATATTATAGATATTTTTTTGGAAAATGAATTCTCTCTACATCCATATCCCTTTTTGCGAAAAGAAATGTCTCTACTGTTCCTTTGTGGTTGCCATCGGTCAGCGGCACCGCGCGGCTGATTACCTGAATTGTTTAAGAAAAGAAGCTCAATCCTGGAAAGGAACGCGCTGTGATTCGGTTTACATCGGAGGCGGCACGCCGACTTTTTTGGAAAACGATCAATTGAAGGAAATGGCGGAGATGCTCCATGATTTCTTTCCATTATCCTCGGGGGCCGAGGTCACGATCGAATCCAATCCTGAGGGCATGGATCTGGCGAAGGCGAGATTATTGCGGCAGCTCGGCTTTAACCGCATCAGTCTGGGTCTTCAGTCTTTGAATGACGCGTATTTAAAATTTTTGGGCCGTTGTCATGACCGCGCGCAGGCTCTCCGGGCTTATGAGATCCTGCGGGAGGGCGGTTTTTCCAATATCAATCTGGACCTGATGTTTTCTTTCCCGGGACAAACTGCGCAAGACATTGAAGACGATGTCCGGGCGGTCTGTCATCTCAAAAGTCAGCACCTTTCCTTGTACAGTTTAACGATCGAGGAGAACAGCCGTTTTTATGCTCAAAAAATGACGCTGGATGACGACCAGCTGGCCGAGCAATATCTTTTGGTGGTGAATCTTTTGGAACAGTTCGGGTTAAAACAGTACGAGATCAGCAATTTTGCTCAACCGGGAAAAGAAGCTCGGCATAATAGGAATTATTGGCTGGGAGGAGATTATATCGGCTTGGGCGTGGGCGCCCACTCTCATCAGCAGGGAAGGCGCTGGTGGAATGTTTCGCGCCTGGCGGATTATATGGATAGGATCAACCGTAAGGAATCCCCCCTGGATGGTGAGGAGTGCTTGTTCGCGGACAAGCGTCTCATGGAGCGGTTACTTTTTGGACTGCGGATGAATGAGGGAGTGGACACCTCCGCGCTGGAGCAGGAATATGCGGTGCGGATCGATCCGGTGCGAAAAAAACAGATCGCGGATTTTATTACACAGGGTTTTCTGAATGAGAGTAAAGGAAGATTAATCGCAACATCTCAGGGAAGGCTGATCCTGGAAGAAATATGCGCCCGTTTGATTTAAATAAAAAGAATTTTTTATATTTTTCCGCCGGTCTTATCATTCTTGCCGGAGTGCTGGCCTATGCCAATTCCCTCCATGCCCCGTTCATATTTGATGATCTATCTTTTATGGAGAACAATCCCGCGATTTATGGCCTTAAGAACTTTCATTCCATCCGCGGTTTTCATAATGCCCGCCCGGTGGGAACATACACCTTTGCCCTCAATTATTATTTTCACGGATTAAATGTTTTTGGGTATCATCTGGTGAATCTGGTCATTCACTTGCTCAGTGCCTTGACAGTATGGTGGCTTATGCTTTTGATTTTTGCCACGCCGCGCTTGAAAAACGAAAAGCTCGACGAATATAAAGAATGGATTGCGCTTTTTAGCGCGCTGATCTTTGTGGCTCATCCGGTGCAGACGCAGGCGGTCACGTATATTACGCAGCGGTATTCGTCACTTTCTGCTTTGTTCTATCTGGCCGCGCTGGCCTTATATATAAGAGGAAGGCTGCTGCCGGGAAAAGATGCGGTTGCCTGTCTTGCAGGGGCAGGCGCGGCCGCGGTTTTGGGAATGCTGACGAAAGAGCACGTTGTTACCTTGCCGTTCAGCATGCTGCTCGCGGAGGTTTTATTTTTTAAAGAGCCGCGCCATACAAAAGAGAAAAAAATATGGGCCGGAATGGCTATCCTCTTGGTCTTTGCCGCGGCGCTGATCATCCCGGCGGCTTACTCTTTTAATGTCGGCGCGGTTTTGGGGCAGAAATTCGTTTCAGAGTCGCACGCCTCCGACATCATCACCAGCGGCAATTATTTTTTGACGCAGCTGCGGGTGGTGGTGACGTACATTCGCTTGCTGTTTCTGCCGATCAATCAAAATCTGGATTATGATTATCCGCTGTCGCACAGCTTGTGGGAAGGACCGACACTTTTAAGCGCCGGGTTTCTTTTGCTGCTCTTGGGCGCGGCGGTCAAGATGCTGCGCCGTCAGCCGCTTGTGGCATGGGGGATCTTCATGTTTTTTATCACGCTTTCCGTGGAGTCCAGCATTGTTCCGATCCCGCATGTGATCTTTGAGCACCGTTTGTATTTGCCGTTTTTTGGGTTCGCCTGCCTTCTTCCCGTGATATTTTATACCATGATGCAAAATAAACAGCACGCCGCATGGGCCTTAAGCGGCATTGTTTTACTCTTGGCGTGTTTGACGTATCAGCGCAACGCGGTCTGGAACGATGAAATCCTTTTTTGGCAAGATACGATCAAAAAATCCCCGGCGAAGGCCCGGCCTTATGACAATCTTGCCGCCGTCTATATCAGCCGCGGAGATTATGCGCAGGCGCTGGCAAATTTGCAAAAGGCGCACGAGCGCGATCCGTACAATGCGGCGACGTATAATAATTTTGGCCTGGTTTATCTTCAGCAGGGCGACTTTGCCCGGGCGGCGGGATATTTTAAAAGAGCGGTCACGATCGTTCCCGGTTATGGCCGGGCCTGGAATAATTTAGGGATCGTTTCCTTAAAACAAAACGATCTTCCTAATGCGCAGCTGGCGTTTCAGAAAGCCACGGAAGTCAGTCCGGAATTGCTGGAGCCGCGTTTGAATTTGGCCGGAATAAACGAGCGGGAAGGACATACGGCCGAGGCCTTGCGCCGCTATACCGAGATCCAAGAGATCTTCCCGCACGACGGGAACAGCCTTTATGCCGTGCTGCGGTTGTCTTTGAGCGAGGGGAAAACCGCTGCCGCGGTCGCTGCCGCTGAGAAAATGCTGGCTCGTGTTAAAGATCCGGTCATCCTCACCAGCGCCGGTAGTTTTCTGGCCCAGGGAAATTTTCATAAGCCGGCGATACAGCTTTATCAAAAAGCTGTTCGGCTAGCGCCGCGGTATGTTCCCGCATATGTGGAGTTGGGCAAATTGTTGGGAAATTTGGACCGCTTCGATGCGGCGATCGCTGTTTGGCAAAAAGCCTTAACGATTGAGCCGCATCACCAGGAATTGAAAGATTTGATGCAAGCGGCAGAGGGGTTGAAACAGTAGTTTGATTTACGCCAATTCAGAAATTATATTTTTATGCCGTAGGTCTGGGCGATGGACTCGCTGTGCTTGAAGGGAGAGAGCAGGCTTTTCTCGATGAGGGATTTATAGGGCGGCTTGATCTTCAGGGCCTGCATCATCGTCTGCGCCTGCGTTAAGCGTTTTTGGATTTCTTCCAAACTGTAGACGAGACTGCCTGACTGAATGAATATCTTGCGCACCGCCACCAGATCCGCATAGGTCTTCTTCGGTTTTGAAAAATATTGCAAAAATATTTTCCGTTTGTGCGGTGATAATTTTCGATACGCGTGACAAACGAGCAGCGTTTTCTTTGATTCGGCCAAATCACTGAGGATTGATTTGCCGATATTTTTTTGCGAATCGAAGATCCCCAGAATATCATCCTGAATTTGGAACGCCTGCCCGATTTTGAGGCCGATCGCGGAAAGTTTTTTAATATCCCGTTGGTCGGCGCCGGCCAGCATCGCACCCACCACCAGCGGACAATCAAACGTATAGCGTGCCGTCTTGAGAGTGTAATTCAAAAGCACATCGGCTTCTTTGATGCGGCTGACTTTTTCCACGCCGTGCAGGGTGTCGATGAATTCTCCCATCGCGGTGAAGGTGGCGGTCTGGATAAAATATTTCAGGGCCTGCTCTTTGCGCTGCGACGGTTCCTGGATCGATAAGAAGGCGTCGATGGCCAGGGCATAGACGATGTCGCCGGCGATAATACTTAGATCATAGCCGAGCTTTTCCTGGTCATGGGTCTTGACGGCCTTGCCGAGCAGCCGGTGCAGTGTCGGTTTGCCGCGGCGGAGATTGGAACGGTCAATAATATCGTCGTGGATCAGCATAAAATTGTGCAGCAGCTCGATACAGGTTGCGGCGTTGTAAAAAGATTTGGTGAGCTTAACGCTTTTCGGGGAATAACCTTTGTAACTGAGGATCAAAAGCAGCGGCCGGATGCGTTTTCCTTCCCGCAGTGAAAATTCTTTGATGCTTTCATAAAGGATGGGGTTGACGAGGTGTAATTTGTACTCGCGTTTGACTTTTTCGAGGAAATTAGCGAGACTGGCGTCAATTTTTTTCTTTAACTGCTCAAGCATGACGGCTATGGTATCACACAAGCCTGAGCGATTCAAATCAATTTTGCATCTTTTGGGCGTCCAAATGGAAAAGGACGCTTAAGCGCTTCCCAGGCATAAAATTGTGCCGAGGACGGGCCGGGTTGAATTTTTTTATAAATATCATAAAGGGGCTGATTTTTGAAAAATAACGGTCAATTGGGAAGGGGTTCCAGGGGGGTTTGCCGGCTGTCGGTAGCGACATAATTTATCATAAAGTTAGCTATAGCAATAGTTTATGGATATTTTTTGGGAGGCAGGCTGACTTTGGGATAGAGGTGTATCTTTATAGCTTGCAAGGGGTTAGGTGGGGTAAAAAAACCGCGTTATTTTTTAATTTTGTTTGACCGAAAAAATATAATTTGATATACTAGCCAAGTTCAAAACGACATTTTTCTTCGTCAGATAATCCGCCACAGCGAGGCAATAAGTCAGCTGATTCGGAGCAAAGAAAAGGAGCAGCCATGATTGAACGTTATACACTCTCCAAAATGGGGCGCATCTGGTCCGATGAGCATAAGTTTGAGATCATGCTCAGGATCGAGATCCTTGCCTGCGAGGCCATGTGCAAATTGGGAATCATCCCTAAGCCGGCCCTCGAAAAAATTCGCAAAAATGCCAAATTCGATATCGAAGAGATCAAGAGATTGGAAGAAAAGACCAAGCACGATGTGGTGGCGTTCATTAATAATGTCGGGCAGAATATCGGGCCCGAAGCGCGCTACCTGCATATGGGTTTGACCTCTTCGGATCTTTTGGATACGGCGTTGTCTGTGCAATGTGTGGAAGCCAGCGATATCCTGATCGCCGATCTGAAGAAATTATTGGCGGTCCTCAAAGATAAAGCGAAAAAATACAAGGATACCAATTGCATTGCCCGCACGCACGGGGTACATGCCGAGCCGACAACCTTCGGGTTGAAATTGGCGGTCTGGTATGATGAGACACAGCGCAATTTAGCGCGTATGGAACAAGCCCGGGAAAGTATGCGCATCGGAAAACTCTCCGGCGCGGTGGGAACGTACGCCAATATCGATCCGCACGTCGAAGAATATGTCTGCGAAAAATTGAATCTCAAGCCGGCCAATGTCGCGACCCAGGTCATCCAGCGCGATCATCATTGTCATTTTGTCACAACGCTGGCGTTGATCGGTTCTACGTTAAATAAATTTGCCACTGAGATCCGTTTGCTGCAAAAGACGGAAGTTTTGGAAGTCGAAGAGCCGTTCTTTAAAGGACAAATTGGTTCTTCGGCGATGCCGCACAAAAGAAACCCGGTCACCTGCGAGCGTATCTCCGGTCTTTCGCGTTTATTGCGGGCCAACGCCCAGGCGGCGTTTGAAAATATCGCCCTTTGGCACGAGCGCGATATCAGCCACTCGTCGGTAGAGCGGGTGATCTTGCCGGACAGCACGATCATTCTCAATTACATGCTGTATAAATTTATTCCAGTTATCGATGGATTATTGGTCTATCCGAAAAATATGGTCGCCAGTCTCGGTAAGACCAACGGCCTTATTTATTCGCAGCGGGTACTTTTGGAATTGATGAAAAAAGGTCTGACCCGTGAGGCCGCGTACGAAATCATTCAAAGCTGCGCGATGCAGGTTTGGCAGGAGACCACGGAGTTCAAGGATGTGCTTTACCGGGATCGCCGGGTACGCAAATATCTTAAGCCGAATGAGATAGACGCCTGTTTTGATATCAAATACTATACCCGTTACCGAGACTTTATTTTCAAACGCGTGGGCTTATAACAGGAGGCCTATGAAAAAAGCAAAACAAATCTACGAAGGCAAGGCCAAGATCCTTTACGAAACAGAATCGCCGGATCTCTTGATCCAGTATTTCAAGGATGACGCGACCGCTTTCAATGCCCAGAAGAAGGGGACGATCACCGGAAAAGGGGTCATGAACAACAAGATCTCGACGAAGATCTTTGAGTTCTTGCAGTCGCAGGGCATCCCGACGCATTTCGAAAAGAATCTCAGCGACCGGGAGATGTTGGTCAAGCGCGTGGAGATCGTTCCGATCGAAGTGATCATCCGCAACAAAGCGGCCGGATCTTTATCGCGGCTGTTGGCCCTGCCGGAAGGCAAGGTCCTGGCGTGTCCGATCCTGGAGTTTTGCTACAAAGAAGATAAATTGGGCGACCCGATGATCACGGAATACCATATCCGCGCGCTGCAGCTGGCCACCGATGAAGAAATGAAAACAATTTCGGATTATGCGCTCCAGATCAATCAATTGCTGTCGAAATTCTTTTTGAAACTGAATTTGGAATTGATCGATTTTAAACTGGAATTCGGCCGGTATAAAGGAAAGATCATTCTGGCCGACGAGATTTCACCGGACACCTGCCGTTTGTGGGAGGTGGGCACAGGCAAAAAATTAGACAAAGACCGTTTTCGGCAAGATTTAGGCAATATTGAAGAAGCCTACCAGGAAGTCCTAAGTCGGGTAACAAAATAAAAGCAGTGTTGCTGTAGGTGTTTCATGACTAGCCCAGGGCTGGTAAATGCCACGCGTGTTTTATCGAGTTCGTTAAATAACCTGCGACAACCTCTATCCACGATGATCTGGCGTGTTGAAATAAAAGATCAAGAACATATCTTTGATGCCGCGGGAGAAGGTATACACCGGGACATCGCCGATCTAGGTATCACCTCCGTTACAAAAGTTTCCGTCATCCAAGTTTTTAATCTCACCGGCAATTTGAACGAGGCACAGGTCCGCACGGTCTGCGCCGAACTGCTCGCCAACAAGATCACGCAGGACTATGCGTATTTTTCGCAGGACATTCTGCCTGCCTCCGCGAGCCAGCAGTTTCGCACCATTGAGATCGCCTATCATCCCGGGGTCATGGATCCCGTCGAAGAATCGACGCTCAAGGGGATCCGCGATCTAGGCATTGCCGAGATCCAAACGGTCCGCACCGCTAAAAAATATCTGCTTTACGGCAGCGTTTCTTCCCAAGAATTAAACACTATCGTCAATAAGGTCCTGGCCAACAAACTGATCCAGCAGGTGGTCGATCCGTCGGCTGTGCAGGCAAAGACCGTTCCGTTCAGTCCGTCGCGCAGCGTCAAGGTGATCCTCGTGGATCTGTTGAAGGCCAAAGACCGCGATCTGCTCAAACTGAGCCGGCAAGGCCAGCTTTTTTTAAATTTGGCGGAAATGAAAGCGATCCAAAAATATTTTAAGACCCTCGGCCGCAACCCGACGGACTGTGAACTGGAAACGGTCGCGCAGACCTGGAGCGAACACTGCTATCATAAAACGTTCCGCGGCGATATCCGTTACCGTTACACGGAAAAGGGAAAGAAAAAGACAAAGCTCATCAAGAATCTGCTCAAATCCACGATCGCGAAGGTCACGCATACCTTAAATAAATCGTGGTGTGTCTCGGTGTTCCATGACAACGCGGGCGTGATCAAGTTTGACGACGAGCATCATGTGTGTTTTAAAGTGGAGACGCACAACCATCCGTCGGCGCTGGAACCGTTCGGCGGGGCCAATACCGGCGTGGGCGGCGTGATCCGGGATACTTTGGGAACGGGACTGGGCGGCAAACCGATCTGCAACACGGATATTTTTTGTTTTGCGCCGCCGGATTTTCCGTTCGCCAAATTGCCGGCAGGAACGCTGCATCCCAAGCGCGTGATGAAAGGCGTTGTGGCCGGCGTGCGTGATTACGGCAACAAGATGGGCATCCCGACGGTGAACGGGGCGATCGTGTTTGATGAACGTTTTGTGGGGAATCCGCTGGTGTACTGCGGGAATGTGGGGCTCATCCCCAAAGATAAAGTTAAAAAATATGTCGGGCGGGGTGATCTCATCGTTGTGCTGGGCGGAAAGA
>Ga0155077_1118_pt2 | contig 14716 bp, 20 predicted proteins | sample RifCSPhighO2_01_FD_106045 | JGI IMG/M metagenome (GOLD analysis project Ga0155077, IMG submission 106045) | Omnitrophica WOR_2 bacterium RIFCSPHIGHO2_01_FULL_48_9
CAGGCTCCGGTTATCAGGCCGCGGTCTTGGCGGAAATTGTTAAAGAAGTTTACACCGTCGAGATCGTCGAGCCCTTGGCGCAAAGCGCCCGGGAGCGGGTAAAACAATTGGGGTATAAAAATATTTTTGTCAAACACGGGGACGGCTATCGGGGCTGGAAAGAGCACGCTCCTTTTGATGTGATCATTGTGACGGCCGCGCCGGATGAAGTTCCGGAAGAATTGGTGAGGCAGCTTAAAGTCGGCGGGCGCATGGTCATTCCGCTCGGCTCGGTTTATCAGGAACTTTATGTGATTCGTAAAACAGACACCGGCATGGAAAAGCAAAGCCTGCTACCGGTCCGGTTCGTTCCGATGGTGGGCGAGGGGAAGGAATAAATTTTAGTTTTTTTGGTTTTTTTAGGGGGCGGCTCATAATTGAGCCGCCCCTTATTTTTTTGTTTTTTTTCTTCCCAGACGGTTTTTTTGCCGGTATGATGAAAACTATAAATTTCTAACGGGACAAATCAACCTTTAACGAAAGGATCGGCGGAATGAGAAAGGTAATGGGGGCGATCACAGTTTTTGCTGTCGCATTATCTTTGAGCGTGTCGGCTTCGGCGGAAGAGCAATGGACCGAGGTGGCGTCCTTGACGCCTGTCATGCTGCAGGAAGAGGTCGTGACGCAAAGTGTGGCAAAATGGATCGATGAAAAAGTGGCGGCGAATATTGTCATCGGACGGGATGAATTATATAAGGCGCTTTCCGGGTATGCCGCGAATAATGCCGAAACGACTTTCAAATCTTACATCGCCGCTACGGTTCCTCCGGAGGTCAAGCTCCTGGATGGCCACAGCACGCACTGGCAGGGGTTCACTGCTTATCTGATCTTCCAGGCGGACCAGAAGGCCTTTAAGACCATTGCCAAGGGTTACCAGAATATTCCTCTGGAACAGGTCCAGGCAGAGGCTAAGGCCTGGTTCCCGGAAGATATTACCAGTAAGAGTAATATTACGTGTTTTTATAAAAAAGATGATTATAATAATAGTTATTACTTGTTCTGGGACGCGCAGGGGCAAAGAGTATTTTTTAAGGGCTTAGAAAAGACTTAATTCTCATAACCCATTGGGAATTATAGAGTAAGGTGGCTATTCGAAAAAAATAGCCACCTTTTTTATTTACACAAACAGTTGCGGTGGGGTTGAGTTTGACCACATTATGTGGCATACTTAAAATAAGAAATGCGGTAAAAAGGAGGTGGTAGAAATGAAACGAGCTATCCGTTTACTCCTCGTAGTCATTTTTGCTCTAAGTTTCACAGCTCCGTTATTTGCTGCCAGCCCTGATCCGATACATAAGATCAAAAAGGGAGCCATGGACATTATTTCGGTTCCTTATGATATCGGAAAGACGACTCTTGATGAAACCAAAGCTGCTGATTTCAAACCGTTTGGTTTGTTAGGCGGACTTGGTAAAGGGACGGTCGAAGGCGTTAAAAAAGCAGTGATGGGAGCTTGGGACATTGTTACTTTTCCGCTTGATTATCTGAAAAAGTAACGTCCTGAAACATCCTCAACAGACGTACCGCAGCAAAGGGTTTGTGGGGGGCAATCTTGAAAAAGTTGCCCCCCACGTTTTTTTGTATTTTGCGGCCCCACAACGCTCTTGCCAATTTTAAGATGCCTGATATAATTATTCAGCTTCCGCCATAAAGCATGGCGGATCCGCCACGTTTTGGGGCGGATGAGGAAAAAATTTTGCAAAAATAATAGGGTAGAATTGTCCCTGCCCTAGCTTCTCTATTATAATTTTATGGCAGCTAGGACTGGGACGAATCTTTCTGGATAGAGGAAGAGTGTAATTCGTCCCTGCCCTGACTTTTCCAGATGTAATTGAGGTAATCAGGACTGAGACAAATCTTTCTAGATAAAAGATAATAGTAGTTTGTCCCTGTAGCTCAGTTGGATAGAGCATTTGCCTTCTAAGCAAAGGGTCGCACGTTCGATTCGTGCCAGGGACGTTTAATTTTCTAAAAAAGAGCAAGGTTATGCCCGAACTATTCTGCGTGAGAGCTAATAATGGACAATATACCGAGCAATTTCTTAACGGCAGATATGTTGCCATAGGTTGGTTGGCAAAAAATGATTTATCAAAAGTTAAGTCCTACGATGAACTGAAGGCATTATACGTAAAATATCACCTTGACGATACCAGTGAGTTAGTTATCGGTCAACAAGTAGGGCAGATAGAAAGATTTCTATTTGGTATTAAGCCGGGTGATTATGTAATCACTCCCGCTAAAGATACAGATTTTATTCATTATGGTGTTGTCAGAGATGAGCCTTATTATTATGGCGGAACAGAAGATGGATGTCCTTTTCTTCACAGAAGGAAAGTCGATTGGCATAAAAATTCTATTCGACGGGCAGAATTTTCAGTGCCTTTTCAGAATACCATACGTTCATCTTTAACTGTTTATTCTATCAGTCGTAAAAATGTCAGTCATAAGAGTCATTTTTTTGAGGTCATTGGAAAGAAGGAATTTGTATCTAAAGAACAGCATATTGAAGTTGAAACGCACAAGGTAGTTTTAAAGAGACTGCTTGAGTTGAATGCCGATGAATTCGAATTGCTGGTTACGGAGTTGCTGACGGCAATCGGTTTTGAAGCGGAGCATACGGGTAAAGTCGGTGACGGCGGTGTTGATGCTAAAGGGGAATTAAACATTGATAATATTGCCAAGATTAAAATTTATGTGCAGGCAAAAAGGTATCAAGTCGGGTCTAAAATTGATGCAAGAACAGTGAAAGCTTTAAGACAGAATATTCCGAGGGACGAGCAGGGGGTATTTATTACCACTGCTGATTTTCAAGGCAGTGCGTTGGAAGCTGCTTCTGAAAATGGTTTCCCTAGAATCGGGACAATAAACGGTACTCAACTGGTCGATTTATTAACTAAGCATTGGGATGATTTACCGCAGGATTTAAGAGATAATTTAGGACTTAAAAAGGGTTTAATTGCCGGCTGAGAAGTCTGATTTTTCTAAAAAAAGACACACAGAAGACACATGAGACAATCAGGCAAAAACGCTGTGGATTTTAATATTTCACAACTTATTTATTTTCAATTAGTTAAACACAATTTGTAAAGCGTCTTGAGTCTCAGCGCATCTGTCTTCTAAGCAAAGGGTCGCACGTTCGATTCGTGCCAGGGACGCGTAAATTAAAAAATTTATTTCCTTCCTAATCTGGTTAAGGAAAGTAAGTACGATTCGTGCCAGGGACGTTTTCCTTGAATGTTTTAGAGGTAACGTCCACAGTCCTTGATTCCTCAGATGATCATTCAACGTATTAAGGAAATCAAGGGCAGGGACGCATTATTTAACTACAATTTTTTTTGAGGAAAGTTAAATATTGTCCCGCGAAGTTAAATGCGCAACATTTAACGAGTAGGGATTTCTTTCAAGGGCAGGGACGCATTATTTAACGATTAGGGATTTTCCCGATTATGACCATGCGAATTATTCAAAAAATTTTTATCTGGCTTTTTGTCATCATGGCCTTTGTGGTCCTGGGGTTCTATGTCTTTGTGAAGCTCAATGGAAAGCAGTTTGTCGAGGAGCGTCTGCGCGAGACGTTTCAGCGGGAAGTTCAAACAGCCGAAGTGCGTTTTATTTTTCCGTTGGGTCTGCGCATTGACCGTTTGGATATTAAAGGTCTTTTTCGGGCCCGAGAGATCCGCGTGCAGATGGCGCTCCCGGTCGTGCTGGGACGGCAGGTTTTTGTCGCGGGGATGAAGATCGAGGAGCCTTTTTTGGTGCTCCAACGGACCAAGAACGCCCAGCTGATCGTCGGAGAAGTGGAAACCGACGAATCCGCCAAGGGTCCTGCCGCTCATGTCCCGGCGGATACTAAAAAAAATGAACCGCAAAAATTTCCGGTAGCCGCGGCAGAGGCCTTCTCGCTCGTCGTGGATGATATCGAAGTGCACAACGGCCAATTTCAGTTCATCGATCATTCCAAAGAAAAGCAGTTGAGTTTGACGCTGGACCAGATACAATTGAAGGCGCAATCCCTGGCGTATCCGCTGCGCTCTTTGAATACCCGGTTCAATTTGACGGCCCTGATGACCAGCGAGGATATCCCTTTTTCCGGAAGCCAGGTGCGCACGCACGGCTGGATCAATTGGTGGGAACGCAATCTGGATGGAACGCTGGAGGTCCTCGAGCCCAACGGCATGGTGGGATTGTCGGCGGATTTGAACGCCCAGCATAATGATCTGCTCATCAAGGGAAAGGCCAATATGAGCCATCTGGGCAAAAAGTCGAAAAAAGGGGAAAAGGAAAAGCCTTTTTCGATCGAGGATCTGATCGTCGAGGCGCTCAAGACGAGCAATCTGGAGATCAACGCGGATTTTGCGGTAAAGACCAAGCTGGATAACTTTGAGTTGAGTTCGATCTCGTTCACCGGAAGTGTCGGCTCGCCGGACAGCGGGGCGCTCCAGGAAAATTTAAAAAATATCGGGCAGAAATTTGAAGAGTTCGGCAAGAAATTGATCGAAAAAGAATCAGGCGAGAACGTTAACGCTATGGTTCCGCAAGAAGGTGTGGTGAAGTAGAAGGTATCATGGCGAGTGTAGCTCAGTTGGTTAGAGCTTCTGATTGTGGTTCAGAAGGTCGCGGGTTCGAGTCCCGTCACTCGCCCTTTGATATTTTTGGTGTAGCTCAGCCCCAGTTTTCCCTAAATGGTTTTAGAGGAAACTGGGACAGTCCCAACTTCATCTTGATGTTAATTCTTTTTATAAAGGTAAGTTGGGGCAGTTGGTTAGAGCTTCTGATTGTGGTTCAGAAGGCCGCGGGTTCAAATCCCGTCACCCACCCCATTTATTTGTAAGTTATTGCGGTACAATAAATTACAACAAATTTATGCCGATGAAGAATCATCAAGGTTTTATCGTTTGACGTGTCAAAGGCTTAGGGCATTGTATTTTCTCCGACGTGGAAATAATTGCGATTGATCAAATTTGGAGAAATTGAGAGAAGGATTTCTTCGGAATTCGCCCAAAAGTTATCTGTTTATCTGCGTATTTGTATGTTGTAAAAGCTGTTCATTTAACTGGTTTTTCGTCGATATTTAGCGCTATCGGCAATATTTGTAAACGGCAGTTAAATGAAAATGGCGTATTCCGACGGATAAATGGAACAGTTAAATGAGAGGTTCTATCCTTAATACATATTTTTAGAAACCCTGTCCGGGTACAAAGCCAGGGCAGGGTTTTTTATGGAAGAGCGTTAAAATAACTATGGAATTTAAACTAAATAATTTACCGAGAAACTGTTCGAACGAAGAGATTATTGCAGAGATTAAGCGCGTGGATTCTTTGGTAAAGAAGAGTACGCTAACGAAAAGCGATTTTGCTAAATTCAGTAAGATTCATTCAAGTACTGTTATTCGTCGATTGGGAGATTGGCATAAGGTTCTAGAATTAGCAGGTTTGGCCCATAAATATTCTGGTCCTGTAGTCTCTCCAAAACAACGTGAACAACTAGCGAAGCGTATGACAGATGAAGAAATACTTATTGAGCTAAAAAATGTTGCAAAGATACTTACTAAAAAGTTTATTACGGTTGAGGATGTAAAAAAACATTCGAAATTTTTAGGCCCTTGCTATTATTAAACGCCGATTTGGTTCTTGGTCTGAGGGTATGAAAAGAGCAGGATTGCAAGTTTCTGAGATGTATCATCGAAAATATTTAGATGAAGAATATTTTGAGAACTTGCTCGATGTTTGGATGCATTATGGACGACGACCCAATTGGAGCGAAATGAAAAACGCTCCATCAAAAATTGGTCCTGATGGTTATCAGAACAGATTTGGAGGATGGAGAAAGGCGCTTGAGGCTTTTGTGAATCGCATGAACCAAAATGAAGGCAGGGAGAAAATACAGGTTGTTGAAAAGGAACGTCCCGAATATAAAATCAAGACGGAGATTAAACAATACAGTGTATCTGTAGAAGATAGACGGAAGGTTCCTTATGGATTACGATGGAAAGTTTTAGTTAGAGATAAGCATCGGTGTGTTAAATGTGGTGCTATCCCCGTATTAAATCCAGATTGCGGAGGATTAGAGGCGGATCATGTCATTCCTTTTTCTAAAGGCGGTAAAACTACTTTGGATAATCTGCAGTTGCTTTGTAAAAAATGTAATTTAGGGAAAAGCAATCGACATTTAGAATAGTCGTTTTTAGTTGAGAAACGGCTGGTCAATTTATTAATAGGGTTTTAATCGAGACAGAATATGTTAACAATCATTCGCAGTAAAATTAATTCAGAATCTCTTAAGCAAGTGGCCGAGGATTTAAAGGGCTATGTTAAAGTCGTTGTGGATGTCCGGCGAAAGATTTTATCTGCTGGCGGAGAAAAGCATGTGGATGGAGAACAGCTTCTCTTAAAAGATGGCAGTAAACAGGAAGATCTTTGGGGGGCAGGTTTGGATTTGGAGACGGATGAAATGGATTTTGATTCTATGATCAATTTACGACCGACCCAAAACGCCAGCCGGGAAGTATTGGATCCTAATATCCGGCAGCAAGTCGAATCGATCACTAGGTCGTTATTACAGCCTGCCTGACGGCAGGCAGGGGGTAAATAATGGACGCTAAAGAACTAACTTTGAATATTGCCGTCAATTTAGGACGTTTATGTCGCTGGGCAATGGAAGGTCGCAGGGCAAGAGTGGACCAATTTTTAGCTGAGACGGAAGGATTTGTTAAAGCCTTGGAAGCAGCTCCGAAATCAGTTCGGTTTATGCCTACCTATGAATGGTTCAAGAAAGATTTTGAGCTTCTAAGTCATAATGTCCAGATGGATGCCAATTGGGCGGAGTCCATGTTGACCTGGGCGAATATTTTGACTCACCGGGCTGCGCTCGCATAAAAAGACGATCAGTTTTTAGAGACGCAAGTGCACCCCAGCTTTTAGAGAAATGAGTGCCACCCTAAGTCCACTGTCCCCAATATCACAGAAATGAAAAGTTACCGAAGATGGTACGAAAATTTATGTGATATTCTTTCCGGGTACGATTGGGGCGTGGTAGACAAAAAGATTGAGAAGAGTTTGCATAGGGATGCGATCTCAAAAGCTTTAGGTCGTTTAAAATCGTTACTTTACAGATTGCGAATTGGATTGCCGATTTGTAAAGAATGGGAAACCGCTTATTGAAAGTAGTCCGCCCATCCGCCATAGACAATTCCCTATACAATACCTATACGATATGGTAAACTTGTATTATGTTTAAGGCCCAATGTCGCATAACGCCATACCTTTTGAAACTGTTCGAGCAGATCGCCATCGTGGGTGCGCTTGTCAGAAGCTCACGGCTTCAAGTTTCAGTCAAAGCACCCTTGGAGCGGGATGCTTTTGCCCGGAGCGTTCACTCATCGACCTGGATCGAAGGCAATCTCCTGTCTTTGGCTCAGGTCAGGGCTGTGGTGGACGGTAGGGATCTTTTGGTTGAAGAGAAGCAAAAGACAGAGGTCGCCAATTGTGTTGAGGCCATGCGGCAGATATTAAAGACTAAACGTAAGCCGGTCACGGAACAGGGACTTTTGGCTGTGCATGCGCGCATGATCAAGGGGCTTTTGTCCAAAGATCGAACGGGCCAGTATCGCAGTGTCCAGAACTATATCGTGGATGCCCGCAACAAAGTTATTTTTACCCCGCCGCCTCCTGTACGGGTTCCGGGACGGATGAAGGCCCTTTTTGCTTGGGCGAAGGAGGAATCCTTGCATCCGGTGGTCCGTAGCGCTATTTTTCAGCACGAGTTTTTGACGATCCATCCCTTTGTGGATGGCAATGGTCGCGTGGGCAGGGCTGTCGGACAGTGGTTTCTTTGGGAAAAAGGTTTTGATCCTCTTTGTACTTTGGGCCTTGATGATTTCTTTGCGCAGGATCGGCCTCGTTATTATGATATGATCCAACAGACGCGTGACATGGATGGTGATTTTACGCACTGGGTAGAATATGTTGCTCAAGGCCTGGCCTGGGCACATGATGATGTGCAAAAAAGAATCAAGGCCGGGACTCTTTCGTTGCAAGGGGTATCACTCACGCCCAAACAGGAAGAGCTTTTGGGCATGCTGGAGAAAAAAGGCGTTTTAGGCGCGTCAGAGATCGGAAAGACAATGAAGATTAATCGCGCCCGCGTTAATCAGCTGATCAGCCCGCTTGTCCGTTTGGGTATCGTCACAAGAGAAGGGGCGGCAAGGGCTGTTCGATACCGCCTGAATGAAAAATAGTTTCACAAAGAAGCACTTTGATAATACATCGGATTAAACGGCGTCGGTTGGCGGATCATAAGTGTTCGGACGGCCCGAAGCCATCGACCCCATTTTTTCCTCAATTTATCAAACCTCGTTTTAGAGAAAAAATGGGTAGTACTTGGCTTCGGGAATATTTACTGGAAAAGCCAAGTGCACCCCAGCTTTTAGAAAAATGAGTGCACCCTAAGTCAAAAGGGCGCTGTCCCCAATATCGGAGCCAGAAACATCCTGAGCATCGGATATACCCATATCTGTTAAAGGGATTGACGATTGTCCGTGCGAATCAAGTCTGGGCGACGGATATCACGTATATTCAACTGGCGAGGGGATTCTGTTATCTGGTGGCGGTCATGGATTGGTTCAGCCGGTATGTGTTATCGTGGCGGGTCAGCAATACGTTAGACGCGTCTTTTTGCGTGGAATGTCTTGATGAGGCATTGACATATGGGCGGCCGGAGATTTTTAACAGTGATCAAGGTTCGCAGTTGACGTCGATAGAATTTACGCAAAAACTTTTGGATAAAAACATACGCATCAGCATGGACGGACGCGGGAGGGTCTTTGACAATATTTTCATTGAGCGCCTGTGGCGGACCGTCAAATACGGGAATATTTATATCAACGAATATCAGACGGTCACGGACGTCAGGCAAGGTTTAAAACTGTACTTTAATGTTTACAACACAGAAAGGTTGCATCAGTCGCTTGAGTATCAAACACCGTGGGAAGTTTACTCGGGGCTAAAATTTGTCCCCCCTGTTCAAAAAATTTCCCACCTTAAATTCCCTTAACTTTGGTCTGGACAAAGGAAGTATTTTAACACGACTTCTTTTAAAATGCTACCTTTAGGTAGTCGACTGATAAGTAGCGTAGCCATATAATCCGCTTGTCGATTAAGACAGGCAAAAATGGCAGAGATTAACAAAAAAGTCGGAAACAATATACGCACATACCGTGAGAAGAAAGGGCTGACTCAAGAAGCTCTTGCCTTTGAAGCGGATTTACACAGAGCATATATCGGTCAGATTGAGCGTGGTGAGAAAAATATCGGTGTACAGAATTTAGAAAAAATTTCAAAGGCTTTGAAGATAAAAATTTCAAAGTTATTGGCTCAAAATAAATTTTGACAAAATTTTTCTTTTTTGGTAGATTAGCACTGTGATTTGAAGAGTGCCAGAAACTCGAAGTTTAATACTAAATATTGTACGCTCCTAAAAAGCTATTCAAAATATAGTGGCACAGTTAGCGGGATAAATTTGCTGTGTTAAATTAGTAAGAACCTTCGGGGATGAAACATTTTCTTCGAGGGTTTTTTATTTTTGGAAAGGAGATAAAATGGTTTTTCGAATTCAAAAGGTTTCGGACGTAGGTACGGGAAATCCAATTGTTGCGAGGATGAGCATTGGTATTTTTGAAATAATTGAGTTTTCCTCTTTAGATGAGAGCAAGAAAGAAAGGCTAAAATCTAATTGTTTTGAAATCATGAACCTTTTAGTATTGGCTGAAAAAACAGCTAAGCCAATATTAGAAGAAATAGCTCAAGTAATGGAACAGATTAAAATCAAAGGAATAGAAACTCAGTCATCGGGTAGATGTATAACTATGCCTTCGGCTGTACACATTGAAAACGCCAGAGCTTTTATAAAATATGCTAAGCAAACACTGCAGAAAGTAGCTGAAAATATTAATATTATTTATGGTACAAGCTTTGATGGTCCTCATTTTCATAAAATTTTAGATTATTTTCTCACAAAGTTTGGAGAAGATTTTACATTGAGTAAATTGTTAAAAGACGACGCAGTTTGGGTGAAACAGATTATTGATTTAAGAAATGAGGATGAACATCCCAATACAGGAAAACCATTTGTAAGCAATTTCGATATTCATCCTCAAGAGGGCGGAGGGTTCACTATTTTTCTACCAATTTTTTTTGATGGAACGGAAGTAGGTTCAGCCTTCGAAATTTTTTCGCACAATTTGCTTACATTTGCAGAAGAAATAACAATTTTTTCACTCACAGAGAATTTTTTTCCGCCGATAGCTACTGTATATGAAATACCAGAGGCTGAGCGTGCTTTGGCTTCTCCTGTTAGATTTCGTTTGGGATTAAGGGAGGGAATAATGTCGAAACGAAGTGAAGGAAATTAAATAATGGAAGAAGAAAAACTAATTGAGGAGCATAAGGTTAATCTTGAAGAGTCGATAGAATTCTTCTCTGATAAAAACAAGAAGCAACGTGAGCTGTGGGTAGTAAGAGAATTTTTAACCAGTTTAAGTATGCCTTTTCAGGAAGATGAGTTGAAGTTTGTATCTGATGAGCCACCGGATATATTGTTTCGCGGTGCCAATTTTGAAGTGAAGGAACTGCTGGACGAGGGACGAAGAAGACACGATGAGTATAAAGAATCTCTTTTTAAAAGCCAAAGTGCTAAAAAATTTTCTGACTTGCTTGAACTATATACTCCAAGAGAAATACTTATTCAAGAAGTTGTAAATTTAATTAATGCTAAACTCTTAAACATCATGTATAGCTTGGGTGTATGTAAAAATCTCGACATTCTATTTTATGTAAATTTGCAGCGTTCTGGAATTTCAAATAATGACTATATTATCCCCGATGAGGAAAAATGGAGAAAATGGCGTTCAATTTGCATTGTCGAAGATAACAAGTTAGGCAGTGTCCTTTGGGCAAGTGAGCAAGCTCCGGATTTTTTAAAATCTGTTAAAGGAAAGATTATTATCAGAGGTGAAAAATGATGTCTTGTCTAAAAAGAATTATTGTTTTTATCAAAGACAATACTTACATTCTTGTCATTCTTTTACTAATTATGGCTGTCTTAAATTACATAAATAGTCTCAAAATAAGAAGCCAAATTCCACATGCATTAAAACTTGAATTTCTTGAGAATCAGAAAGCATGGGAGGAGAATCATAAGGTGCTCACTGAAGACCGAGGTGGATTGCAGCAAAATGAAACAAAGGAATTCTTCAATCAGAGTAAGAGATGGAATCCGATGAGACGCTTAAATCCATTTTCTTTTAATACTTGGCAGAACGTCAAATCTAATTACACTGATATTCTTAATCAGCTTAAAAATGATGGGGGAGCACTTTTGAGGGAATATTATTCCGGCTTAAAAGAGATTCAAATTTTTAAGGATGAACGTGAACAGTATAGAGCTTCAAAATTAGAGAATTCTCAGAATCCTAAATGGTTTGAGTCTTTAAATCAAAATGTAATTTTGGCTATGGATAAAAACAAATCGGTTGTTGAAAGAGTTCAGAAATATTTTGAAGAATATTATCCAGAAGTAACGCCAGAGGATTCAACTAATACTTGGATAATTGTTAACAGGAATGATGATGTCATCCGTACCCAGGCTGTCACGGGAGATTCAGTTACTTTCGCCAGTGGTGTCACAGGTGCTACAACCCAATTTCATAAAGAAACAGTTCCAATCGATTTAGGGAATGTAGAAGTAGGGGGATTTCGTTAAAATAATGTGGTCTAAAAATTTTAATGAATGAGAGGAAGATATAGTAGCTGTATAGGTATAAAATAACCTCATTCTGCGAATTAAGACCCCCCGTAGCTTGCTAATTCATTAAAAGTAGATATAATTAGTTAAAATTTGCATGGGAGTTATGTCCGTTGACAGTAAAACAGTTCGAAACTCGTCAATGAACGGACCCTTGATTTCTTTCATTTAACTATTTGTAATTTAATAAGTTGCAGATTTATGTTTTATCCCCTCCTGGACGTTAGAACTTCTTCTCAATTATTATTGATTTTACCAACAAATTTTTTTTTGTGATAAACTTTATTTATGCCTAATCTTTATGTTATTGCTGGACCCAATGGCGCGGGGAAAACGACTTTTGCGAAAGAATTCTTGCCAAAATATGCGCACTGCGACAATTTTATTAATGCCGATCTGATCGCTTTAGGGCTTGCTCCTTTTTCTCCCGTAAAATTTCAAATCAAAGCTGGTAAACTTTTAATAGAGCAGATCGATCAATTCCTTAAAAAAAGAATTGATTTTGCTTTTGAATCGACCCTTTCGGGAAAAACGTATGTACCCTTATTTAAAGAAGCCAAAACCAAAGGGTACAATATCACAATTTTTTATTTAAGTATTCCAAGTACCCGGTTAGCCCAAGAACGGATTAAGCAGCGCGTTAGAGAAGGGGGCCATCATGTACCAACGGCTGATATCAAGCGGCGTTTTAAGCGAAGTTGGCAGAATTTTATAGGTTTATATATGCCTTTGGCTCAGTCGTGGTTTCTATTTGATAATTCAAGCCTTGAGCCGCTTGAAATAGCCAAATGTGATCAAGGAAAAATATGCGTTTTAAATAAATCCTTATACAAAAAATTAATGGAGGATGGATATGATAAAGCTTAAGTCCAATGCAGCACTTTTAAATAAGGCAGGCAAAGCGATGCGCAGTGCTGTTCGTAAAGTATTGGCTGAAAAAAAAATGAGAGGAGAGCCGGCGATTATTTGGCGAAATGGAAAAGTTGTTAAGGTCCCGGCAAGCCAATTAAACAGGTTCTCAGCCAGAGGCTGATCCGCTTTCGGCGGATAACCTTTTTCAGCCAGCCACTTCATTTTACGTAGATTGCAGTGAAGACAGGAATGAACGTCTTGCCGGGGAAACAGCAACAAGGAGGATGTAAATGAAAAAAATTATTTTTGTAGCAGGGGTTTTATCCATCGGGATATTATTTTTTACCAGCGCAGCCGGTGCCGCCGCCATCAAAGAAGGCCAATGGTCTATGACCACGGTGATCCGGATGGAGGGCATGGATGATAAAGCCGCCGAAGCCATGAAAGAAATGGAAAACATGTCGCCGGAAGAGAAGGCCATGATGGAGAGCATGATGGGCGGAATGGGGATGAAAATGGGGGTCCAGGGCGGCGGGATATCTACAACCATGACACAATGCATCACGAACGATGACCCTGTGCCGGAGGCTGATAATAAGGAAAATTGCAAGCAAACCCATACCGTAAAGGGGAATACCGTCAATTTTGAGGTGGTATGCGACAACAGCCGCTCCACCGGCAGCGTAACCTACAAGAATGACTCAATGCAAGGAACGATCCAATCGACGCAAGTAGAGAAAGGCCAGGAAAAGAAGGTCACTCTTGATATCAGCGGGGAATATGTCGGGCCGTGCACAGAGGCGGCTGTCCGGGATCTGTCTAAGAAAGAGCTTGTCATTCGGGAAAAAGAGCTGGAGCTTAAAAATAAGGAATTAACCATTAAAGAAAAAGAATTAGAGCTTCGAGCGGCGGACAAAAAAGAGAAGAACAGCAAAGCAGCGCTCCAGGATGTCAACAGCGCCGTTAATACCACGAATAATGTGAAGAATACCTTCTCCGGGTTAAAGTCTTTATTGGGACGCTGAACATAACATAGCGTAAAGGGGAATAGATTCTAATGCACGAGATGGCGTATAAAGTTAAGGCGGATTTCCTGCGAGTTCTAGGGCATCCTATCCGGCTCAAGCTGATCGAAGAGCTCAAGCACGGTGAAAAAAGCGTCGGGTATCTCGTTAATAAGTTGAAAATCGGACAGTCCAGTATTTCTCGGCACCTTTTAGCCCTGCGCAACACAGGGATTCTGTCGTCCCGGCAAGAAAAAACAACGGTTTATTATGATATTGCCGATCATGATATTTTTTATGTTTTGCGTCCCATTGCCGTTATGATCCGTAAAAAGTTCAAGGAATCCGAAAAGGTGCTCAGCACCTTAGGCAAAGACTAATCCTTCCTTTCTCAATCCCAGCAGCACAGTATCTCCTTACCGGACTTTTTTAGTTGTTCACTACCTTGACATCCCCTGCGGTTCTAGTATGATATCCATATATGCAAATATTGGTATATTACCAGGTGAGGCATTAATCCCGTCGGTACAGCAGACATTCCGCAGGAGAAGACTTGCGAGGAAGGTGTTGCCAAATGAGAAAAGTCCATAACAGGATCGAGAATCTGGTCTTTTTTAAGGGCGTCAATCATTCGTACCGGATCATTAATATTAAGATCGTGAAAGTTGATATTGCCGCGCGAGAGATCAGGGTGGATGCCGCCGCTGTGCAAAAGATCCAAGGCATCAGAGCGGAATTTCTTGTTGAGCCTGAGGCAATTATTGCGACAAAGAACAACAATATCCTTTCACTGTCAGGGATTAAGCCGGGAAACAGAGTAATCATAGATTTTATAAAATCAGATCAAGGGCAGCAATTGGCAAAAGGGATCACGATTTTGAAATAAAATTGCTTCAGATCCAACCCCGCGTTCCCCTCCGCCGTACACTTACTTCATAACCTTTTCCAGGCATAAAGAAGGAGAGAGACTTTCAATGGGCAGGAATAAACTTAAGCCAAAATTAATAACTGTTTTAAAGGAA